>OJNU01000141.1_pt1 | contig 65204 bp, 45 predicted proteins | sample 1597941 | NCBI WGS metagenome assembly OJNU01 (sample SAMN01915228, study PRJEB22387) | human gut metagenome | isolation source: stool | host: Homo sapiens | place: USA | reverse complement strand
TTCCAACATAGGGATTGTTATTAATAAGTCTGTCAATCTCATCAACACTCTTGAAGTTAGGAACTCCAGACTTACCTGCTCTTTGTTCAAACTCTACTAAAGGATGCAGTTGGGAATTGAACTCTGTAGGCTTAGTAAGATACCTATATTTGTTCCTAACCTTCACTTCATTATAGTCTGGATGCTTCCTCATTATTCTTTTAACAAACTCATCCTCCGATACTATATTGTCCTTCATCAACGCCTGTAATCTAGGACTTTCATTACTCATAAACCGCGTGTATTCTTCTACGGTCATATCACCTTTCATTAAAGCTGCATTGACAGTCTCAATTCCATGTTTAGCCTCATGCCCTGGTACATGGGCAAGGTCATTCTTTAAGATGTCAAAATAGATGTCATTGTAGCTACCTGACTGTAGGAAATCTTCTGTTGGTGATGTTTGAGAATTCTTTATAACATCTCCAAACACATCTAATTCTCCTTTAGTACGAGGGGTAATCTTAAGTTCACCAGCTTTATACTTCCTAACAAACTCAGATACGGCTTCGCCATACTTAGTTCCCAACTCTGCGTCTATGCTAGCAATTCTTTGTTGTGTCTCTGGATTTAGTAAGTAATCTACGAAGTTCTGCATGTTCTTATTAATGTCTAAGTCGCCATTCATAGAAGTTCCTGTGTCGATGAACTGACTCTTCTCTAACGGCTGAGTTCCTTTCTTAAACATCTTACCATTCTTTAAATCAGTTCTGTAACTAAATATCACTTGATTATGACCATAGCCATTATCATAGACATTGTTAAAGATTACTCCGTCACCTACAGTTACTAATGGCTTATTAAGTTCTAAATCGCCCTCAACTCTTACTGGTCTTTTAGCAAATAAGTTCCTAGCGTTAGAAGCCTTCTCAACCTTATTAGCAATAGATGTATTAGTAGCATCTCTAGGTGTTCCTAGTTTACCCTGAAACCATACACCAGCTTTTGGTGCACCTTCGTTAATTGCATCCCACCTATCTGGATGATATAGTTTAAGCATGTCTACATTATCTTTATCATGTATAGCACCTTTAATTGTCTGTCTAGGACCCCAGCCTACATTATTAGGCAATGGTTTGACTAAAGGAGTTTCTTTGTCTATAGCCTTACTAATTACTCTGGCTCTAGCCCATTTATTACCACCAACAGCCATATCTTTTACTGGCTTTAACTTAGGTCCAAAGTTACGCATTCCGAATCCACCTGCCAAATTACCTATGTTAAAGAACTCTGCAAGTACTGGATTCATACCTGTAGTCTTGGACATCATATCTGACCAATCATTATACTTACCATTACTAACTACATTGGTAATCTTATTAACTGCTTCATTACCTGCATATCCACCTGCTACTGATAGTGGACTAAATATTGCACCTGTTAATAATGTACTAACATAAGGTGCAGCTTCCCTTCTTCCTCTATCTACAGCACCAGCTAGGTTAATATTCTTAGTAGTAACTGTAACTTCTGGTAGAGTTACGTTGTTCATGCCATTCTCATTAGTAACTGGTAATACCATATTACCTCTCTTGTCATAACCTCCCATATATTTAATAGGTTGAGCTGGATTCTGATACTTAATAATCATACCATTCTCACCTTTAGGAATACCATTATAAACCCCAGTAAGTACCTTAGCATAATTACTAGCTTCTGCATATCTTCTCTTACCTCTATTACTACCAGTAAGCTTAGCTACAAACTTATTAATATCATCATTCTCATCAAAGTCATATAGTCTCTTTAAGAACTGTATCTTATCTGCTGCATACTCATCCATAGAATTATAAGACCTAAACTTCTGCTTAATAGCTTCACCTTTAGCATTCTTGTCATTACCAGTTACATAATCACCTTTCCATGAACTACCAGTAGTCAGATTACCAAAGTTGTACTTACCTTGTGCAGACTTACCCCAACTAGATTCTAGTGCGTCTTGTGCTAACAACATTCTAATTGCATTGTCATTAGTAATACCAGCCTTCTTATAGGCATCAATAAGTTCTGTAGTCCATTGCTTTCTGTTAGTATATGGACTCTTCCAAGTTGATTTGGCAGTCTTAGTAACTGGCTTATTAACTACTGGTTCTACTGTAGGATTATTAGCTACTACAGGAGTTTCTTCTACTGTATCAGGTTTACTATCCTCTCTAGTAGGTACTACTAATCCTTGTGGAGTATTGTAAGTTGTATTGAAGTTGTATTCACTAAATGGATTAGTAGGATTAGTTATATCCTTATAATCTATAGTAGGATTCTCTACAACATTATAGTTTACAAATCTCATACCTTGTTGAGCTTTCTTGATTCTCTTCTTATATGTAGGTCTACTAGACTTTACAAACTTCTTGCGCATATCCCGTTTGCCGTTTAATCGTTCAGCATCTTTTACTGCTGGGGACTTCTTAAATGCAAACTTACCACCAACCTTCATTGTTACTAATTCAGGATTCCTTACTGCCCTACCTTCTATCCAAATAGGATTAGATTGTTGTAAGATGAATGGTGTACCTGCTTTGTCCATAAGAGCAGCTTGCTTAGTAAGTCTAACCTTCTCTGCTGTGTCTGGAGATTTACCCCATCTCCTAGCATAGTCAGCTGGATTAAACTTCCATAAGTTCTGAGTAGTTTGTTTAAGCTTACCCTTGTTCATTTGGAATTTAACCAGATGACCACCTATATCATCTATAGGACCTACAAAGTTAGTGCCCGGCTCTCTGAACGTCATGAATTTATTATCACCCATACGCATTACTGGACTACCTTCCTTACCAATAATCTTACCTATAGGATTCTTTCCTGCATATTCTATAAACTCACTAACTCCCTCATTGAATCGTAAAGGAGTATTGGGCGCAACCACTGATGCCATTTTATACCTTCTAGAATGCACTCCTGGATATAGCTTCTCATATCTATCACCATGGCTAAATCCTCTGCTAGCCTCATTAGCATCTACAGGTTTGATGTTCCTAGTAGCCTTACTAAAGAAAGCTCTCTTAATAAGTGGATTCTCACCAAATACATATTGAGCTAATAAGTTCCTTCCTTCTATATTACCTCCACCTAAAATAGAAGCTCCTCCGTAATCTGAAGGATTGCTCTTTAATTCTTCCACGGTTACAGATGCTTCTCCTTTAGTTCTTTTACCAGCTTGATAAGCAGCTACTTTCATTGGTAACTTCTCTGGTCCTTGTAAGAATGGGGCAATTCTATTGGCAACCGCCATTCCTACATTGGTAGGAGTTCTGGCTTCTTTATTAAATATCCAGTGATTCTTATTAAGAGCATTCCATGCTAAGTCTGCATCTCCTTTGAAGAACTTAGGTATTAAATTGTCTTTGCCTATTTTATAACCTTTGACTCCTCCATACCAAGTACCTGGATTGGTGTACATTCCTAATTCAGATGGGATGCCAGTCTTGTTCTCTAACCATTCTCCCCAACCACCAGTAGCAGTATCAACTGCTGTTCCGCCTACTGCACCTCCTATTACAGCAATTGGAGTTGTTACTAATGCAGCCCCAGCTGCTGAAGGAAGAATAGTTCTTTCAATTCCCACTAAAGGATTAGTATTGTTCTTCATGGAGGATTTGAATCTCTCTTTAGCACCTTTAACAGGATGCCAATAGTCTTTGTTCCTTTCAGCAGCTGACCTGTCATCATTAGAAGGTTCACCACCTAAATCTACAAAGGAGTACTGTCTAGGTTTAGCTTTAATAGCTTCGTGAACTTCTGGCCTAACTACTTTAGTGTTATCAGGTTCTATAGTGTTTCCCCGTTGTAGTTTAGGTATTACTTTCATCATTTATCGTCTTTATAGTTACTTTTAAATCTTAGTATGTTAAGTACGGAGAGTAGAAGCAGTCCACTTTTGTGTAATAGCTTTAACGATACTGGAATGGTTCAAGGTTAATCATGTTTGACTTTACAATTTCCATTACTTCCTGGTCAGTACTGCTAACTTCTAAGCTACTGTCTCTACTTGTATCAATTAAGTTTAGCGTTGTTAGAACTAGGGTCTGAACCCCCCCCCATAGACTCAAGTGCGTCATTCACTTGTTTAGTAGTAGATTAATTTACTTATCTCCTTAATCATAGTTCTCATAGTATCCACTTAAGCCACTTATACGTAAACAGCTTCCTCTTGTACTCTGGATGCTCTGCTACATATCTGGCTTCTCTTTCAAATGATATGTTTCTGTATGCACTATGTGCATTCCTATATATTAGGAGTTTAATAAACCATTCTAAAACATACCATATATAAAACAGTATTACTAGCATCTCTACTATCTGTTTAGAGTGTGTCTTCTCATGGCGTACAGTATTGTCACTCATTCTATCTATTAATTTCTCATCCCTAGTAAGCATGATACCACAGAAGTTCATAAAGGTATAACCCTTAAATGGGAACCATGGGTTGATGAAGAATAGTAATCCTTTAGATTTGTCGTACTTGAATTTCATAGCTGTTAATTATTACTTCTTAGACCAAGACGCCGCATTCCGTGCAAAATTAGCTCTCTTCTTCTGTAACGGAGTTGCATTAGGATTGTTAAGTACAGACCTAGCATGTTCTTGAACACTCTGTCCAGCTTTCTTAGCCGATGCCGTAAATTTGCCGCGATTCTTCTTCTTTATATGTATCTTACTGCCACTCTTATCTTTCTTGACTAGCTTACTGCCGCATCTGAACATAGGAACTCTCTCTAGTGTCTCTTCCGTAATCATTACACCAAGTTCCTCTCTAATTCTACTTAATTCTTCTACACTAAATTTCATAATTAAATTACATATTAAATTACTTTGTTGTCCACAAAGTTATGACTAAATTTGTGCCTAAACAAAGTAAATAGATGAATTAATGATTAAAGGTGTTAATGTCAATAAGTATTAAAGAATGTAAGTTATTATTAACTCTAAACCTTTAAATCGACAGATTAATGTTATTGGACAAATTAGAAAGGGTGTATAAGTGGGTAGATAGTTTAAGTCCTGGAGTTAAGACTATGATTATAATAGCATTAGCCTTCTTAACAGTAGAGTTACACTTCTCCACACACACTAAAGCTATCTTAGAAGATTATATCAAAGTTGTACACATTGAAAAGGCGGCAGCAGAGGAATATACGAAGATGATTACTCCAGCAGTTAATGAGCATGTAGCACACATCCTTAAAGATGACAAGGATGCGTCTAATGTTTTGTTATTAAATTACCACAACACGCTATCAAGTACTCATGGGTTGTCATATAGATATCTGACTCCTCTTACAGAGAAGAAGAGAGGATACGACACTAAGAGCTGCCTAAGATTGTGGAAGGACTTGGAGTATATTAACTATGGTGACGAGTTAGAGAGGATTAATGATAATCAATACATTAGGATGGATAGTATTCAAGCTTACAGAGGAAGCTTCCCTAATTTGGTAGCTTTATTAGAGGAATCTAAAGCAGAATCAGCTGCTATGTACCCTATTGTAGGAGTTAATGGACCTATTGGCATGATTGTAATAATATATCCAGCTAAGAAGCAATACTACTTAGGATACTACAATAGTGTAATAGCTCCGTGTGTTCAACCTCTCTCCAGTCTATTAGATTATAATGCGATTAGGGATAAGTTTAAAAGGAATTATGAAAGTAGACAAGAGGAACAAAGAAGTATGTTACAACGATTTAAGTCATACTTATTGGAGTGAAATTGATAATGTAAAGTTTACATCTGTAACCCAGATGATAGGTGAGTTCTGCCAAGAGTTTGATGAGACGTTTTGGTCATCATATAAGGCTTTAGAGAGACTAATAGGTCCAGAACGATTTGCAATGGAGAAGAAACATTTGTTAGAGACTAAGAAGTTCAACAAGCAATACTATTTAGATATGTATGACATTAGTGAAGCTGATTTCGATGCTGCACAACAGGATTTACTAGATGAGTGGCAGAAGACTAATGCAGACTCTTGTAACAGAGGTTCTAAAATTCATGCAGAGCTTGAGAAGAATTATACTGGTCAAACATCTTGCTCTGTATCTAAGTATGGAGTTGGAGGTAAGTTACCAGTTAATACTAATGAAACATTGAACAAGAACAACTTAGAGCTACTTGATATTGAAAGAGGTGTGTTTCCAGAGTATATGGTATATAGGAAGTCGGACGATGGCAAGTTCAGACTGGCAGGACAGATTGACTTACTAATCAAGGATGGTAATGATATTTATATAGTCGATTATAAGACTAATAAGAAGTTGGATGAGAAATCCTACTATGACCCTAAGACTAAGAAGAGTCAAATGATGAAGTATCCTATGAACAATTTAATGGACTGTAATAAGGTACATTATACACTACAGCTATCATTATATGCATGGATGCTTCAGAAGCTTAACCCTGACTTTGTTATTAAAAGGTTAATTTTAGTACACTATGACCATGCGGGCAATGTTACTGAACATGAGGTTGAATACCTCAAAGAAGATGTAGAACGTATGTGTAAATGGTGGAAGAGGCAGTGTATATTAAACGAGCTTAAAGAGAAGAGAAAGCCCATCGAGTTCTAATAAGTAATTCCATTAAAGAGTATCTTTCAAACGCTAGATTTGAGATATTAGCAATTAACATAGTAATTATAACTTATTAGAACTACAATGGGATTAAGAAACATTATAGACGGACACATTAATGAATTGCTCGGAATGAATGTTGACATGGGGAATGCTAGACTTCGTATATGTAAGAAGTGTCCCCTGTTTAAAGATTCATTCATGGGCTATATGTGTAATAGTAAACTTTGGTTAAATCCAAAGACAGGAGATGTATCAACTGAACAGAAAGATGGTTATAAACGTGGATGTGGATGTAGACTTAATGCTAAGACTAAAGATAGTAAGTCTGCATGTCCAGTAGGTAAATGGTAAATTATAAATTTGAATATGAGTAACAACGGAACAATGGATTTAATGTTTGGTGGCAAAGGAATTAGCTTTGCAGGTGCAGATGGATTTGAAGATGTAAAGAAAGAAGCTGCTGTAGAAGCACATAATAAAGCTGTAGATGCTTATACTGAAGCTCTTAATAAGAATGTTAAAGACGAACTTAAAAAGGCAGAAGAGATTACAGAGAGAATGAAATCTGTAGAGATTATGCCTATTAACTCCTATGTCTTAGTAAAACCTTACGCTAAGAACCCATATCAGAAGATAGAGGTTACTAAAGGAGGATTAATCATTCCGGAATATACCGGAGTATTTAAGAATCCTGACACAGGTGAAGAAGACAAGGAAGAACAGCTTACTGTAGTAGCAACTGTTATTGAAGCTAGTCCATTGTGTAAGTTCATTAAAGAGGGAGATGACATCTATTATAGAAGGGCGTCTGGAGTTCCAGTACCGTTCTTCAGACAGGGATTTGAAGTAGTTGCTGAACAGCAAGTACAAGTAGTTATTAATGAAGGATTAAAAGAGAGGTTTAGCAAGATTGCTAATTAAAATTTATGGAAGAGAAGGTATACTTTATGCCGGGCGATGTGGTAACACTTAAACAGGATATACCATACAGACCCACAATGATTGTAGTTAAAAAGGAAACTATGACGTTTAGACCGTCTAAGGACGAGAAGAAAGATGAATACTTTAGAGGAATCAGATGTATGTGGTTCTCTACAAGAGGAGAGAAGCAGGAAGCTATATTCAATACAAAGGACCTTTTGAAGGTTAGTAAGTAAGTTAAATTATGGAGGCTGGTGTATATTTAATAAGTAATAGTGTTAATGGTAAGTGTTATGTAGGTAGTACAATACACCTAGACCAAAGAAGGAAGGAACATTTTAGCAGATTGGCTAACAATAAACATGTTAACGCACATCTACAGAATGCATTTAACAAATATGGAATTATATATAACTCTTTAAAAGAGGCTTCTGAGAAGACTGGAGTTAAGTATAATACTATTCAGAAGAGACTTAAAAACCCAAACTATTACTATGTTAAGTTTGGAGCTATACCTCCTAAAGAATTAAGTTATAATCATGATAACTAAACTACAACAAGGTGGGCAGATGAGCAATGATGAAGAATTGTTCACTGCCTACCTTATTAAGTTATTTGAACCTAAGTCTCAACAAGAGTTTGAGGATACTGTATCTAAACTCTCAGAGAAGCAAATTAGTGAATTATATAAACAATACAAAGGTATGAGTAATAACCAAGCTATTATGGCTAAAATGGGAGCTAAGGTAGACTATCTTAGTAGACTACAAGGTAGATGCCCCGAAGGATACGAAGTAGAGAAGTTCATGGCAGGTGGCTGTGTTAAATGTAGGAAGAAAGCTGAAGCAGCTGGAAGCAGTGCTATGAATGTATTTAAAGATGCATGTGGTGGAAAGGCCAAGAAACGTATTAAGAAGAGTGAGAACGGCAATAAGGTCACTGTTAACAAGACTGATACTGTACATACTAGCAAAGGCATCTATAATATAAGTAATAAGAAGTTGCCTTATAAGTCCATGTCTAAGGCAGACTATCGCAATCTACCTCTTAGTGACAAGAAGAAGGTTGATATGAAAGACCAAGCTAATGGACGTTCAGGTGAGGGTGCTGGTGCAGTTAAGAGTAATAAGATAGGTAAAAAGCAAGAGGGCGGCACATTCGCATCATTCAAGTGCGGAGGTAAAGCTAAGAAGAGAATTAAGAAGAATATGGGCGGAACTGTTAGTAACAAATGGAGTATTCCTACAAAAGCTAATGGTGATGCTATTAAACACATAAAGGGTGGACCTGGAGCTGCTGATAGTACTAGAGATATGACTCTTAATAAGTTTCAGAAGTCAGCATTAAAAGGTAAGTCCTATACAAGTAAGTAAATATGAAAGTATTCCTATTTGACAATGCTAATAACGAAGTGATTGTGAACGAGCCGGAAGTCTTATTAATTAGAGAGTTTGCGGCTTTATGGACTAATGAGAGGAATAAGACTAAAGAGGACCCTAAGGGTCTTTTAAAGACTAGAGCTAAGAGAGAGTTTGCATACATATGGCTAATGATAGACTGGGCATCTCCTTACTCTGACTATACCGAGCAAGAGAGACATCAAGAATGTTTAAAAGATGCTAATATATCAGAGGAGGAGTGGTCAGACCCAGTATTTAGAGCTGCATGTAGGAAGTATAGAGAGATGCAGAGTACGTCTCGTTCCCTTAAACTCATTAAGTCCGCACAAGGGGTAGTAGATAAGGTAACTGACTATTTTGACAACATCAACCTAGAAGAGAGAGACCCCGTCACTGGTAGACCTATATGGAAGACTAAGGATGTTATGACGGAGATGAAGACTGTATCTGGAGTTATTGACGAGCTGAAGAAGCTCGAATATATGTATAAGAAGGAGCAGGAAGAAGAATCTGATGTAAGAGGTGATGCCGAAGTAGGATTCGCAGATAGATAGTTATGGCAGGAAGAGGTAGACCTAAGAAGCAGGTAGAAGTATCAAAGACTATAGAAGAACTTATTAAGAAGGTAGACCCAGAGTTTGTAGAAGCTATACCTCATGTAGAGAAGATTGAGGAGAAGCCTATTACTAAGACTACTGGGTGGGATGTTTCTATAGATTCTAAAATTGAATTCTTTGACCCTACACTGTCATACGAGCTTACTGGCTATAGACCGGTAGACGAAGAGCGAGGATTAGACTTTGACCCTGAGTGGTTTATAGAGTCTAGAAGAATTAAGGAAAGGTCTGGTAAGTATTGTGCATATCCTCCTGGAACTAAGAAGTACAATGACTTCTGGACCGAAGAGTTTAGAAGATGTAACTATGGATATGAATCTCATGGCTATAGAATTACTGGTGACAACTACTTCTTCCTTAATTATTACAGATTAAAGAATACAGATGTATCGCAGGCTGGTTCCGGTCGTGATACTACATTCCCAGCATTCTTTAGTAAGCAGTATGAATACTTCCATTACATAGAGATATGTGAGAAGTTAAAGAAGGATGTATGTGCGCTTAAAGCCCGTGGTGTTGGATTCTCTGAAATTGCAGCATCATTAGGAGTTAGACTATATACAACAGTAAGAGGTTCTCATACAGTATATGCAGCATTTGCAGAGAAGTATGTTAATGACGTACTTCGTAAATGTTGGGAACAGCTTGAGTATTTAAATGCAGATACTGAAGGAGGTATGAGACATCTAAGACAGAAGTATAATTCAGATATGCATAAGAGAGCTTCTTTGCTTAATAGAGCTAGAGAAGAGTTTGGATTTATGTCTGACATTATTGGTTTCGTAGTAGATGTTCCACGTAAGTTACGTGGTGACCGTGTTGATAGATTGTTCTTTGAAGAATCTGGTTCTAATCCAATCTTAGTAAAGACTTACCTACAGAGTACTGCTCTTGTAGAAATCTTGGGTAACAAGTTCGGTACTAGATTTGTATGGGGAACCGGTGGTGATAGCGGACCAGCACTTGATGGTCTTAGTAAGATGTTCTATAATCCTAGAGGATTTAACTTCTTGCCATACTACCATAATCATACTAAGGACGGTTCTTATGCTTATACAGCATTCTTTATTCCAGCTTATACATTCGTAGCTAAGGAAGGCTATGTAGACAGTAGAGGAGTTACTAATACAGAGAAGGCTAAGAAGTTCTACTTAGACAAGCGAGAAGCACTACTTGCTAATCCTAAAGACCATTTGATTGAATGTGCAGAGTTCTGTTTTACACCAGATGATGCATTAGCTTTGGAAGGAGACAATCAATTTAATACAGTCTTACTAAGTGAACAGCTTGCTAATATTAAACTACATAAGATAGGACCTCATATTGATGTAGGACAGTTAGAGTATAACTTCACTAACAATGTACATACTGAAGAAGCTATTGATAGTGTTCGATTCGTTAGTAATCCTAACGGCAAGGTTAAAATATTAGAACATCCTGTTAAAGGTGAACATGGTGCTGTGCCAAGGAATTTATACATAGCTGGTATTGACGGTATTGATATGGGAGGTGAAGATACTTCTGATAAGACACAAGACCCATCTGACTTCTGTGTAGTTGTTAAGAAGAGAGCATATGGTCTAGATGAGCCTAAGATAGTATGCTATTACCGAGACAGACCTAAGGCACTACGTGAAGCACATATGACATGCTTAAAGATACTGCAATACTATGATTGCCAAGCAGTACTTGAATCTACTAGAATGTCTACTTTACAATTCTTTAGAGAGAAGCATAAAGAGAATAGACATCTAATGAGAAGACCAAGGTCTACTCAATCTGACATACAAGGTGGACGTAGTAAGCAATTTGGTGCACCAGCTACTGAAGTGGTTATTAGACACCAATTAGACTTAATAGCCCAGCATATTGAAGACTATTGTCATAATATATGGTTCGAGGAGATACTTGAAGAAGCTATTAAGTATAGTTATGAGAATAAGCGTAAGTTCGATATTATAGCCGCATGGGGTATGGCAGAACTTGGTGATGAGGAATTAATGGGAGTTGTACCTAAGGAAGCTGATAGTCCTAATAACAAGCTAAGACCATTTGGGTTCTGGGTTGATGAAAGAGGCATTAGACACAAAGGAGTAATTCCAGAGAAGCAACAGATAGTACCTAAGTTTAATTTATGGCCGACACAGTACGATGACCCTACAAGAATTAGAAGTAGCAACCAAAGATTTATTCATCCAGATTTACAGTAAGGAGTATGTAGGTAAGTTAAAGCTTGAGGAGCTACTAACTACTGACAATCAGCACAGAGGTTATAAATTAACCTTGGGAATGAATAATGTGGACAAACCACTTATCATCTCTTTTGAGGGAGATGAGAAAGGATACCTAAAGTTCTTAAGACAGGAACTTAGAGACAGGAGATTGGGAGACACACATTACTTCTTAGGATATAAACAATATAATAAATTGGAGAGTTGTAATGAATGTACACAATAGAGGTGACGAGTATTTAATGGAACGCATTGACAAGGCAGTATCCGAGTTAGTGTTCCCTAAATACAAGTTACAGAAAGCATATAACTATTATAATGGATATAGAGATGCTGAACAGTATAGGTATCTTGAGGAGAACTTCGGAATTGGTAATCCAACCTCTATAGAGTTTACTCCACTTGTCAGGAAGCATGTTGACGCATTACTAGGAGAGTACTTAGGTACTCCATTGCTCCCTAAAGTATCATGTAAAGACAAGGAGACTATATCCAAGATTACTAGAGAGAAGGAGTTAAAGATTACTAAAGAAGCTTATCAGTACTTACAATCTCATCTTAACAATCAGATACTGGCATTCTTAGGTGGGCAGAATGTTACAGACAAGGCAGTTGAAGCACAACTTAATAAGCTAGTAGAGGATATTAATAACAACTTCATTAGTGATTATGAGATTGCAGCGCAGAATGTAATAGAGTATATAATTCAATCCAGGGATATTAAGTTACTTACTAAATTGAAGAATTTACTCTTAGACTTACTTGTTACTGGAACTGCATTTTATAAAGCTAGACCTACAGCTGAACGTAATAACGTTGATATAGAAGCTCTAAATCCTCTCAATACGTTTGTAGACAGGAATCCTGATTCGGTATATGTTAAGGATAGTTACAGAGTAGTTGTGCGTAGATGGCTTACTAAGCAACAGATACTTAATAAGTATGGTTCACAATTAGATGCTGCAAGTATTAATGAACTGGAAGAGATGTTTGAAGGTTATTATGATAGTTCATATGTATATGTAAGGTCATTTAATAATCAAGCTACGGGAGCGCCTCTTACTGATGGATTGGAAGCTGGTAAAGAAGTAGTGCCAGGATTCCCTACTGACTACTACGAAACTTACAATTACAAGCTAGTACCTGTATTTGAAGTTGAATGGATTGATGTTGATAAGGAGGGTGATGACTTTGTAGAGAATAGATACGAGGGGGTTAAGATTGGACAATCAATCTACATCCTTACTGGTAAATCCCCAGATGTTATTAGGACTAAAGACAATCCAACTCATTGTACATTGTCTGTTAATGGTTTATATTTAGTTAATAGAAGTAATGAGCCTTACTCACTTGTTTTAGCTTGTTCACATCTTCAAGACAAGTACGACCTTTTAACATTCTTTAGGGACAATGTAATTGCTAATAGTGGAACTGCTGGAGATTGGGTAGACTTTAGTATGCTACCTATGGCTCTTGGTGATGATTTGACTGAAAGACTACAGAAGTTTATAGCTTATAAGAAGACAGGTATTGCTCCTATTGATACTAGCCAGGAAGGTAGAGCTTTTAACAACAATACCTCGTTTGCAGGATTTGATGACTCATTAAGAGCAGATACAATTCAGGCATTTGAGTTGGCATTAGAAAGGATTGAGAATACATGTTCTTCAATTACTGGTGTATTTAGAGAAAGGCTTAATGGTATTCAACAGAAGGATGCTGTTAGTAATGTTAAAGTAGGTATTCAAAACTCTTACATCATTACTAAAGGAATCTATCAACAGATGGATACGTTAGCTGAAGACATCCTAATTGATGCATTAAACATAGCTAAAAAGATATGGAAGAAGAAACCTCTTACTGGAACTCTAATCTTAGGAGACAAGCTACAAAGAGTATTCACAGCTCTTCCAGAGCATTTCACTTTTACTGATTACGATATTCATGTAACTGCTAGCACTCAAATCATGGAAGAGATGAAGACTATGCAGCAGTTAATGGTCGAGTTTATTAAGAGTGGACGGCTAGACCCAGACATAGCTATGGAGTGCATGACTGCTAGAAGTATGACAGAGCTTAAATCTAAACTTGGTACAGCATTCCAAAAGAGAAGAGAAGAGACTCAGAATACTCAACAGATGCAGCAGCAACTTGAAGAATTGCAAAAGCAGTTACAACAGTCAGCTCAAGAGAAGGAGAAACTTATGGGCAAGATTGAAGCACTTAATGAAGCCAAGATTGCCATTGATAGACAGAAGGCTGAATGGGATTATGAAGTTAACCTTATTAAGGCTAATGCTGATAGAGATTATAAGCAGAGTACATCTGACAATGACACTAAACGTACAGATATAGAGATAGCCCAACTATACGATGGGAATCAGCATAACAATGAAATTAAGAATACCTAATGGATTTACAAATTAAAGTTTGTACAAATGATAACTGTAAGGTAATCATACTTGACGAAACTGGAACCGGAGAGAATGGATATCTTCCTGAATCTTCAACTGCCATTGTCAAGAACAGATTCAAGTACTCTGATACTGTGTCAATTGATGTCTTACAACATAATAAGGTAGGAGGGGCAGAAATACAGCTCCCTGTATATACATTGCACAAGGATGGCGAGAAGTCTGTTACTTTACCAGTAGGTTTTGATGGGTGGTTTAATGTATATCACATAGTCCTACCTACTAAAGATTGGTTTCAAAGAGAATTAGATAAGACTACTGCTTCAGCTATTAGTATGTATAATACTGTGTACTATTCAGACGGTATATACATTTATAAATACTTTGATGGAGTATCTACTACTGTACCTATAGACGAGATTGTAGAACGTAACGTGGATGACACTACAATCTCTAGAATCTATAATGACTACGTTTCTATTTGCTTCCTTAAGAAATGTTATATATCTTTGTGTCATCAAATATATAATAGCAGAGGATTTAGTAAATGTTGGAACAAGGATTCTACAGCTGCTGAATTAGCTTACAAACGAGATTTGGTTTGGATGACTATTAATGTTATAAAGTATATGGTTCAATTTAATCAGCTGGCTGATGCAGAGAGAATCATTGAACGAATAGGAGGTTGTAATGGCTTGTGTAAATCAGAATACAGGAAGTGGCCCGAACGTGGTTGTGGATGCTCTTAAAGAGAAGGTGATTTGCGAATATAAAGAGCTGTTCAAGTACCTCGAACGTGGACATCGTTACGATTACCAGTTAATACTCGAAGAAATTAGTCTCATAGAGTTGCTCGAAAAGAATGAAATTGACAGGTCTGAGTTTGTAGAACAATTATATCTTAATCATAAATGGCAGATAACTCTATTTTAAAACCAGGTGGTTCTGGTACTAACGAGTGTATAGCTCCTGCACAGGAGATTGATACATCACAATTCTTAAAGAAAGATGATTACCTATCGGTATATGAGAGTGAGTCTGATAAGCAAATAGTTAGAGCTAACCTAGGCGTTCTTGGTTCTGATGAAGTCTATGATAAGGCTTCAGCTGACTTGCAAATACTACAGGCTGTAAAGACGTCAATGGATTCTCATCTAGCTATGGAGGACCCACACAATATCATCCCTACCATTGAAAGTAAGCTCGAGGGCTTTGTAAAGGAAGATGGAACCACACCATTCCTCGCACCACAGACTGGTGTAGACCCGTTGACAGACTTACATCTAACTACAAAGAGATTCGTGGTTAATCTATTAAATAGCCACTTAGCTAAAACAGACCCACACAACATATTACCTCTAGTACAGGAGATTCTTAAAGTATATGTAACTGCTGACCAGATTTATAGGAAGGCTGAACTTTATACTAGGAGTCAGACTGACGAACTTATTAAGAACTTTGTTAAGAAGGACGGAACTACTCCATTTGTTAAACCACAGATTGGAGTTACTCCAGTAGCTGATGGGCATCTATCAACTAAGAAGTATGTAGATGATGTGATGTTTAAGCATTTAGTAAATGCAGACCCTCATGGATTTATTAGTCTACTAAATCAAAGACTTAATAACTACTTCAAGAAGACAGAGACTTATTCAAGAGCTGAAACATATTCAAGGAACCAAATTGATGCTATTATAGGACAGTTAGTTACTGATGCTGCAAGAGGAGCTATTGAAGAGCATATTAACCAATATGACCCTCATGGAACTCTTAAAGAAATCTATAGTAAACATTACGTACCTCGTGATGGTTCAGTTCCGTTTACTGCTCCACAGAAAGGTGTAGATGCAGTAGAGGATGATGACCTAGTTACTAAGAGACAGCTAGATGATTCTATAGTTGAAGAGCCTGTATGGATTACTAGTGGTCCAGTTCAAACTACAGTTGGTTTCGTTGAAGACAATTCAGAAGTGCCGGAGAAGTTTAATCTTCAAAGTATTATGGATGCAATCTTCTATGGTAAATCAATTGACATCAAAACTCCTACATATGCTCTTATAGGTTCTACAGTTGATGTAGAATTATATATTAGAGGTTCTGTTGGCACTATTAAGTTTGCTGAACTATTGCAGAATGGTGAAGTGATTGGTACTTATAATGCAGAGGATTTTGAAATGGGACACTTAACTGTTAAGAGTCTTCCTATTAATGAAGATACTACATTCACATTTAAGGTATATTACCCTAATGGTACATATTTAGAAGCTACTAGTGATACTAAGTTGGCATTCGATATATTTATAGGAATCTTACCTAAATGGTATGCAGCATCTAATGTTAATTATGACTATTTAACTGGATTAGTAACATCAGACCCTACTAACAACAGTACCTATCATGAAGGAGATGTGGTATCTGAAATTGTACATAAGTACAACTTCTCAAGTCCTAAAGAATTGAAGCAAATCTTTGTAGCTTTACCTAAAGACTATCCTAATTTAAATCAAATGACTATTCATTCACAACAGTTTGGACTTGACTCATTTGACATTATTAGTGATATACCATTTGAAATACCAGGTCTTGCTAATAGTAAGATTTATAAAATCTATGTATTTAGAGAGGCACTAGTAACTCTTAATTTAGAGGTAACATTTAAGTTTGACCCAACTACTAATATATAATATACAATATGAGAGCATTTAGTGAAATCATTGCTTCATTTAAAAGAAGTGGTCCATTCCCAATTGAATCGGATTATATATTTGAGAATGAGGCAAGACTAAAGGACTATTACGAAACCCCTGAAGAGAAAGCTATCTTACATAAAGGATTACTTAAAGTAGTTGAGGATGATGGTGAAGGGAATCAGGCATTATATTGGGTCACAAAGAAGAAGACTAATGACGAGCTTGAATTTACTAAGCTTGTAGCTTCTAATAATGGGGAGACTATTAGTGACCTGTTAACTAGATTAGACCAAGAAGTTAAGGACAGAATTAATGCAGACGATGCAATATGGGGTACTAAAGACCATACATCTGTTCCTGATGATTTAAATAGTTTAAAAGATATAGCAGAGGAGATAGCTAAGATTAGAAAGAGTCTTGACGGATTAAATGAGAGTACTTCTAGTTTACAAGAGGAACTTGACAATACTCAAGTAGGAGCAGGGTTAAATGAGGATGGAAGTTACACTCCTAAATCAGACGCCCACTTCATTAGTAAAACAGTATCTATTACAGACGCATTAGCTGTACTGGACGATATGTTAAACAAGTCGTTCTTTTATAGACTACTAGGTACTGAAGAGACTCCTAGTTTGAAGCTAGATATTGATAGACAAATTACTGGAACTACAATATCAGGAGAGGTTAAAGTCTCTACTTCAGACGGTAATGGAATCATTACTAAGAATGACGGACTCTTTTATAAATTAGCAACTGAATATGTTGATGGAGTATTAACTATTAAGGTTAATGACAATATAATTGGTGTTCACACTATAGGATTGTCTGCAATAGTTGATACAGCTGTATATGACCCAGATACAGAAGAGTTGGTAATTGTATTTAAGCTATTAACTGGTGACAAACAAACAGTAAGGATTCCGGTAGGAACTCTTATTAGAGAATGGGAAGTTGATAACTCCATTCCTGATAAAGTAGTAGAACTTGAGAAGACTATAGCTATGGGTACTGGTGCTGATAAGCTATCAGCTGATGTTAGAATCTTTCAATCTAAGGACAACATCTTAGTAAAGAATGGCAACTCCTTATATGTTAAAGGAACTTCTGACAATATTACTCACAATTCTGAATCACTAGATTCAGTTATTGATGGAGTTAAAACTAGTATTAGTACACATGTTAATGATTTCAATAACCCTCACAGACTTACTGCTGCACAAATAGGCGCTATATCCTTAGCAGAGGTTCAGATACTATTAAAGAGTAAGGCAGATTTGATTAATGGCAAATTACCAATAGAACAACTGCCTGACGGTTTACTTAATTGGATTGACGTAGACGATGAACCAACCACCGAAGAGACCCGCTAATATGAGTCAGCTAGACTATCTGTGGACTACGTTTGGTTCATATATAGTCTCTGATACCTTAGATTCTGAATACTCTTCTATACCTACATCTGAAGCAGTTAAAGCTGCTATTAGCCAACAAGTGTCTGGAATTGTAGCTTTAGATACTGCTGAAGAGGGTGATAAGGTAAGAGTTATGGGATTAGACAACAATGGTGAAGAGTTGTCATCAATCCTGCTTGACAAAGACACTAAGATTGAGTCTTTCTTAAGACATACTATAACACAGGAAGATATAGACAACGGATTCGGTAATGTTCTTGGTGAGAATTGGTTAGTCCTAAAAGACAATAAGGGTTCTCAATATGCTGTTAGTATTGAAGACCTGATTGCTAAAGGGCAAACAACCAATACCATTATTACTCAAGCCAAAGATGGTAAGATAGCTGCGGAGTTAAGAATTAACAATCCTATCGTTGACAGGTCTGTAGAACTTACAACTTCTACTTCAGGAGTTAGAGCAGACTTAGTAATTGACACGGATGCTGATTCTAATATTGCTATCGTTAAGAGTGATAAGGGTGTGAGCTGCTTGTTTACCTGGGAAGGCACAGACAAGCCAGTAAGATTCAAAAGTTATAAGACTTATGATGAGTACCTATTAGAGCCATTTGAGCCCAATACTATTTACTTCATAGAAGATGTTAAAGCAATATACTTTAATGGAGTTAAATATGTTACTGGAGAGGGTGGCGGAGGTTTAGACCCAACGCTGTACTATACCAGGAATGAAGTTGATAACTTACTTGATGATAAGGTAAGTTTAGAAGGGAATGATATTATAATTCCAGAGGGTGGTTCTTTGAAGAGTGCTGATGATGTAACCCTCATTAAGGAAAGTAATGGTATAGTTGAGGTAGGAGGTAGTGACATTCCTACTATTATAAACTCATCTACTAGACCTGTTATTAAGGAAGGAGATACTCAAGAGAACGTAGCCTACGTATCAGACCTTGAAACCTATACTTGGAATGATGTAGACCCTACTAAGGCTAAAGCAATGAAACTTGCTGATATCAAAGAAGAGTATCCAACCGAGACATTACGAATACAATATAAAGACAATGTAGTATCCTACGATGGCTCTGAAGAAGCATCTATCGACCTAACTAGTATTAGTAAGGAGATGGCTGACCTTGAGAGTAGATTAGAGTATAAACTTTCAACTAAGCAGAATTGCTTAGCTAGTGGGGTTAATATTAAAACTATAAACGGAAGGTCTATACTGGGTAATGGAGACATATGGATTGGCTCCGACTATGCAGCGATAAGATTCATGGGAAGTGTTGCTTCATATTCTGATTTACCATTAGCACCTAATTCTGGTGATATATACAATGTTGTAAGAGACGGAGTATCATATGCATGGAATGGAGAGCAGTGGTGTCCTTATGGAACTAGAACCCCTATAGGATTAGATTTGTATAAAGATTCCAGTGGTGACTTTACTGGTGGGGAGATTAGGTTCAGTGATAACACTGCACTCCCTATTAACATTATAATTCAATAACGTTATTAATTAAATTTATGGCACAATTAAAGTTTTACAGAGGATTAAAAGCCAACTATGTAGCCGATACCGCTCACAAGGATGGTATTTACTTCGCTACAGATACAAATGAAATCCTAATGAATGGTAAGGCTTATACTGGGGCTCTCGCTTCTGGTAAAGTCGTTACTAATGTGTCTCTGTCAGCTGACAAAAGTAAGTTAGTGGTAACTTACTCTGATGCAACTACTACAGAGATTGAAGTGGGAAGCGGCAAGTATACGTCTGCCATTGGAGACAAGACTCTTACTACACCTGATAAAGTCGGTGGTATCGCTAAGGGTACTAAGGTGTCTGATTTGGAAGGTAATACGTATGATAAGCTTTGGGATGACTTACTGTTCCCAACAGTTAATCCTACATTTACTGCTCCTACAGCAAGCATTTCGTTCAAGGGATATTCAACTCCACAAGAAGTAGGTGCGGCTGCTCCTACTGCTGCACAATTTAACACTTCTCTTAATAAGGGAGCAATTACTCTCAATGGAGTAAAACAGGACAACAGGTCTGGAGATTTGGATTCAACTAACTCATTCATTTACTATAATGGGTCTGAAGCTAATACTACTCTTCCTACAACTGTAGCTCTTGGTAATACTACTTACCAATATAAAGCAGCTTACTTACAAGGACCTCAACCTAAAGATAACAAAGGTAACAACTATAGTACTCCACTTGCAGCAGGAGCTGTTTCATCTTCTGCCATTACAGTAAATGGAACATATCCTTGGTATGCTTCTACTTCTGGTGCTACTAGTGAAAACCCTGTAGTTAAACAAGCTCTAATTGCTTGGAATACTTCGACAGGCTCTATGACTACTCCTAGATTTGAAGTGCAACCTTCCGGAACTCTTCCACAGGTGTTTAAATTGCCTAGAGTAATCACACAATTACAGATGTTGAATACAGTTTCTAATCAGATGGAAACAATTGGACTTAGTGATTGGACCAAGACAGAAGAGAAGATTACTATTGGAACTACAGAAGTAACATACTCCGTATATACTTATAATGGGTCTAATAGAGGTTCAGTAACTTTAATCGCTAAATTCTAATAACATATGGCAAGAAATAAAGGTACATTCCAATTTGCAGCTAACTTTGAGGTTAAACTTCAAGGTGCATTAGACCCAAGAATCTTAGTAGACAATAAGGCAGAACTTATTAACAAGGAGACTTGGCCATATGATGGTAATACCATCTACGTGTACAATGGATTGCTAGTGGCTGTTGCTGCTGACAAGGCAATTTACATGTTGGTTGATAAGGATAAGATACTAGAGGCAGACTACTCCGGATGGAAACAGATGGACGTTGCTGCTGCTCAAACAGTAGAGATTATAGACAACTTGACATCTACATCTACTATAGCTGCTCTATCAGCTAATCAAGGTAAAGTTCTTAATGATAAGGTAGTAGCTCTTCAAACTAAACTGTCTTCAGTTTATAATTACAAGGGTTCTAAAGCTACTTATGCTGAACTACCTTCTGATGCTGCTGCTGGTGATGTATGGAACGTAGAGGAAGCTCATGATAACCATCCAGCTGGTACTAACTGGGCATGGACTGGTACTGCATGGGATGCTCTTGGTGGTGCAGTTGACTTGTCTGGTTACTATGATAAAACTGCTGCTGATGCTGCTATTAAGAATGCAGTAGATGCAGAGAAGTCTGCCAGAGAAGCTGCTGATACAGCATTAGGTGGTAAGATTACTACTAATACTCAAGCACTTACTATCATCAATGGTGATGCTAATACTGATGGTTCAATTGCTAATGCAATTAAACAAGCTAAGGATTACGCAGATACTAAGGCAGGTGATATTAGTGATGAGTTGGCTAACAAGGTAGATAAGGTTGAAGGTAGTACTCTGATTCCAGAAGCTAAACTTACTCTTATTGATACTAATGCTTCAGACATTGCTGCATTAGAAACTAGAGTAGCAGGAGCTGAAAGTAATATTACTCAATTAACTACTAAAGTTAATGTGCTTAACGGAGATGCTGAAACTACTGGTTCTGTACTGAATACAGTTAACAATGCTGTTTCTGTAGCCATTAGTGATGCTTTGTCTTGGTACGAAGCCTAATCATATTTAAATTACATACGAAATGGAGAAATTCTTTGTTCATGTAGCCAAGAAGGCTACCTTTACTACTGAACTTCAGAAGAAGTACGAGAATTCGATTGTCTTTATTAAAGACACACAGGAGATTTATACTCATGGTACATTCTATGCGATTCCTGAATCTTATAGAAACAAAATTACTTCATTAGAGAGTGCGGTGGCTGCTTTACAGGCAGCCAAAGCCTTCTCTAAGATTTCAGATGGAACCAACGTAGCAGAATCACCTAGTGCAGCAGGTACCATTACATTTAATAAGGGTTCTAATGTAGACATTACGGTAGGAGCTGAGGGTGTAACCATTAGTGCTACTGATACTAAGTATAGGTCTGGAACTGGTATTAGTGTATCAGGTACTACTATTAATCACTCTAATTCTGTTGTTGCTGGTACTGCTCAAGGAGATGCTTCTAAGACATTAGCATTTGGTGGAACATTCACTATCCCTACTATAACTTATGACGCACAAGGTCATATTACAGCTAAGGGAACGACTACAATGACAATGCCTGCTGCTCCTACATTTACTAACTGGCAAGCTAAGAATATTGTTGGTGCTTCTGCAACAGCTGTAGCCAATGCTGCAACTACTAATGCAACTACATTCTTGAATTTAATTGAGAATGGAGCTGTACGTAGTTCACATCGGATTACCGGAGCTGGTAAGGTAAGTGTAGCTGCTGATGCTACTGGTAAGATTACAATTACTGGAGCTGCAACTACTGCTGCTTCTGGCTCTACTAATGGTACGATTGCTATTGATGGAGTTGATGTAGCTGTTAAGGGTCTAGGCTCTGCTGCTTATACTGCATCTAGTGCATATGCTACTGCTGCTCAAGGTACTAAGGCTGACAATGCAGTTCCTAAGACTACTACAGTTAACGGACATGCACTTAGCGCTAATGTAACAGTTACTAAAGCCGACGTAGGTTTAGGTAATGTTACCAATGAATCTAAGGCTACTATGTTTACTAGCCCAGCATTCACTGGAACCCCTACGGCTCCTACTGCTGGTGTTGGAACTAATACTCAACAAGTAGCTACAACTGCATTCGTTCAAGCTGAAATTAAGAATAAGATTTCAGTATCACAAGCATTAAGATTTAAAGGTACTATTGGTACTGGTGGAGACGTTACTGAACTACCTGCAACTCACGAAGTAGGTGATGTATATGTAGTTAAGGCTGCTGGCAACTTTGCAGGAGAAGGATGTGAATCTGGTGACATGATTATCTGTGTTAAGTCAGGAACAGCTGCTGCAAATGCTGATTGGTCAGTAATTCAGAGAAATCTTGATGGTGCCGTTACAGGTAAGAGCTTAACTGCTAATCAACTTATCTTAGGTTCTGGTAATTCTGCTGTTAAAGCATTAGCTGCTGGAACTAATGGACAAGTACTTAAAGTAGTTAATGGTATTCCTGCATGGGCTGCTGAAACTAAATACACCCTTACTGCTGCTACTGATACTGCTCTTGGTGGTATCATGACTGGTTTTGCTAATACTGGTAAGAAGTATGCTGTAGACCTAGATGCTAGTAATAAGGCGTTTGTTGAAGTTCCTTGGACTGACAACAATACTACTTATACATTCGCAGCTGGAACTGCTGGTAACTTTACAGTTACTCCTTCAGGAGGTACTGCTCAAACAGTATCTATTGGTAAGCCTGCAACAGCTGGTACTGCTGATAATGCAACTAATGCGGCAAATGCTGCTAAGGTTACTAATGCAATGATTGTTAAACTTAATAGTGGAACTACTGAAGGAACTAACATGTTCACTTTCAATGGTAGTGCCGCTAAGACAGTTAACATTACAGCTGCTTCAGTAGGAGCTGCTGCTACTACTCACAACCAGGCTTCAAATACTATTAATGCAATGACTGGCTATACTAAAGCTACTAGTGTTAGTGCTATTGCCGCAAGCGATTCACTTAATACTGCTATTGGTAAGCTAGAAGCAATGTGGGATTGGGAAGAACTATAAATTATAAAGGAGGGAGCAATCCCTCCTTTTACCTATTATAACATTATAAATTATAAGTGATATGGCAATTAATAAGAAATTAATTCACTTTAAGAATAAGTCTACTTTTAACTCTAAGAAGTTATCAGCCAATGAAGCTAACACTCAATATCAAGTGGGTGGTACAGGTACTGTGACAACAGGAGCTCCTGACATTAACTATCAATCTATAGTTTATATTAAAGATTCTAAAGAAATTTGGACTCATGGACAATTCTATGCTACTGCTGTAACATGGAGTACTATTACAGGCAAGCCTAGTTTTGCTACTGTAGCTACATCGGGTAGTTATAATGACTTGAATAACAAGCCCACAATTCCTACTAGTCTTCCCACTCCTAACTCTTTGACATTTACTGGAGCTACAACTGGTACTTGGAATGGTAGTGCTGCTAAAACTGTTAATATTCCAACTTATAGTGATGCGTCCACATCGTCAGCCGGACTTATGTCAGCATCTGACAAGTCTAAATTAAATGGCATTGCTAGCGGGGCAGAAGTTAACCAAAACGCATTTAGTAATGTAGTTGTTGGAAGTGCCACTATTGCAGCTGACAGTAAAACTGATACTTTGACTCTTACAGCTGGGTCAAACATAACTCTTACTCCTAACACTACTAATGATAGTATTACCATTTCTGCAAGTGGTAGTTCTTATTCACTACCAGTAGCATCGAACAATATCCGTGGAGGTATCAAGTTATCAAGTAGCACACAGGGAGGAACTCCTAACGGAGTTAGTACAACTCCAGGCAGAACATATGCTGTTCAGGTTAATAGTAATGAACAAGCAGTAGTAAATGTTCCTTGGACTGATACTAAATATACTCTTCCTACTGCTTCAGCATCTACTCTAGGTGGTGTAAAAGTAGGAAGTGGTTTGGCAATTAGTAATGGTGTTCTATCTGCTACAGGTGGTGGAGAAGCCAACTCAGTTGCATGGGGCAATGTGACAGGTAAACCATCATGGATTGGTTCTTCTAAACCTTCTTATAGCTGGCCAGAAATCACAAGCAAGCCTATCTTAGTTAAACAAGTAGAACCTGGAACTCCCAGTACGGATTGGCAATCAGCGTATGTTCCATTAGATGTTACATACAGTGATGCGTCTGTTTCCCGTAAAACCATTTCTTTACCTATGGCTTCTCCAGCAAGCGGTAATAGTCAAGGTCGTGCAGGTTTAATAACTGGTGCTGATAAGAAGAAACTTGATGGCTTTACAGATACAAAGAACACAGCAGGTGCAACAAGTTCTACTGATAGACTATACCTAATTGGAGCTACATCACAAGGAGCTAATCCACAAACTTACAGTAAGCCTACTGTTTACATAGAAGATGATGGAATTCTTATGTCTTTGCAAGGATTTGAAGGTGGTGCAATTACATCAACAGCAGCTATCTATGCAGTTGATGGATTCTTTGATACATCTGATGCTAGAGTAAAAACTAACGTAGTAGAAATTGATGCAAGTAAAGCTGATGCTGTTAGACTAGTAGAGTTTGATAGAACGGACGTTGAACATCACGGCTATGGAGTCATTGCTCAAGAAGTGGAGAAGGTTTACCCAAGTGTAGTTAACACAGACGCAGATGGATTTAAATCTGTTAATTATAGTGAAATAGCTATGATTAAGATTAAATACCTTGAAGATAAGGTTGCTAGACTAGAAGCCTTAGTAGCTAGACTAAAGGGTAAACTATCTTAATACATATAGTCAATCAAAGTGAAAGGTCGCCATAGAGCGGCCTTTCTTCGTTTATACCTAAAGTTTAATTCAGGATAGTCAAGAATTAAAATGTAACGAGTGTTAAATAATTTGGTAAAGTCCAGAATTTAACGTACCTTTGCACTATCGAATTTGGAAGTATAGAGTAGAAGACCTACAAGAGAAGAGTGCTATGTACGTTGGCATCTTTGAAAGACTAGGCTCTAGAATCTCTGAACTAGAGAAGAAGGAAGCTGCTACGGCTGCTGCTTTACCATTGATGTTCGAGCTTAATAAGGTTAATGCTGAAAGATACACTGATGCTGCAAGTCTGAAACTAATCTGTTAATGACTGCTAACGGATTACAGCGTCAACTTGACCACAAGATTGATGGACAGTTGAAATACGCTTACAGTGACCTGTGTGCGCCTGTTCCAAGTATAGCTCCACTATACTGTAGCCCATTCACAAGTTACGGAACTGGCATGTATGCTGGAACTGCTGCTAGTAACTTCAATGCTGTAAATACAGCTATTAACACTGTTACTGGTGGATGTCCTTCTTGTACAGCCCAATAGCTTAAGATAACCCACAAGGGAGGCTACGATACCATTCGTGGTCTCCCTTTACTATTTTAAACAATTAATTATCGTATGAAAGTTAAAATTACACCTATCGCAGAAGGAGCCCAGATTCTAGAGTTTAATGTAACGTTACCAGGAGGAGCTAACGCGTCAGTGGCTCCAGTGTCTACATTAACATTGAATCAGAGATGGGCCAAAGTGATTAACACAGCCACTACTGGAGCTTGTAGAGAACGACCCAGAGATTAAGAAGAGATTAGACGAAGTAATGTTAAACAAGAATAAGTAATGAGTGATAAGGAAATAGTATTTCAGGCATTTAATAAGTATGCTAAGTATCTTGACATCTTTACTGATGTAAATGGTAATATTAATATTGATTTACTTGCTAATGCTGCTAAAGCGGAGATGAAAGAGAGGTCTGCTGACGGATTCGTTGTTAATATACTTAACAAGCCAGTTAAATTTGGAGAGGATGACATCAACCAGATTGTAGATATATTTAAGACGTTTAAACAAAGTAGATAGTCCAAATTCGAGCCATGATTAAATTAAAATTACAAAGAACGTTTAAAGGTGTGTCATACACTATAGGTAAGCTATACTTGAATGATAAGTACTTCTGTGACACATTAGAAGATACTGACAGAGGACTTAGGTCAACTATGTCAGTAGAAGAGATAGAGAAGATTAAGGTATATAGCCAAACAGCCATTCCAACTGGAACTTATAAGATAGATATGAATACAGTTAGTCCTAAGTTTAAAGATAGGGCATGGGCTAAGCCTTATGGAGGTAAATTGCCTAGACTTATTAATGTTAAGGGATACAGCGGAGTACTAATACATGTGGGTAACAAACCTGAAGATACACTGGGTTGTATCTTGGTGGGTGAGAACAAAGTTAAAGGACAAGTTATTAATAGTACAGCTACATTCAACAGACTTATGACTGAACTTAGTAAGGATAGTAACATAGAATTAACCATAGAGTAATGAGTGCATTTGAAACATTGTTTGGAAGAACTTATAACTCTGTGGGTAATTCTAATGCTGACTTCATTATTAAAACTAGAGGTCAGGTTAAGGTCCAATGGGGTAAGAAGTTCATAGACATTATCAAGGACGGTAAGCTTAATGTTAATGTAGACTTTATAAAGAGTGTAGCTACTGCTGATGATATTGGCATCTCTAATGGTATATACTATGTAACTGAAGATGGGTCTATCTATATAGTTATTAACGGCAGTAAGATTAATATGCTAGGAGACATTAATGGTACATATGTATCATTCGCAGCTAAGCAGTCTACTACTCCTGAACAGAGATTACAAGCATCTAAGAATATAGGACTTAGATTCTTAAATACTGATGAGGCAATTGCTTATGGTATAGAAGACGGTATAGTCTTTATAGAAGAGTCTAATAGGTGGTACACAGTTAAAGATGGAGTGTTTACTTTATATCCCAGTGAGTTGGAAAGCCCCTATAAGAAGCAATTGATTCTTAGTAAGGATGATAATAATGAAGGGGCTTTAGTAATCAATGGAGAGGGTTCTAACAACTCAATCTTATTAGGCTCTGGAATGGATAAGGTGCTGTTGTATAAAGAATTGGGAGAGTTTTATATAAATTGTAGTGGTAATAATACAGTCATTCAAATTGATGGTAATCCAATTCTGTCAATAGCCACAGATGTAACTACTATTAATAACAATTTGGCGTGTGATTATATAGCATCTAAGAATGCCGATGATACTAGTGGATACAAACTCTATTACTTAAACGGGGAATCCGTTTTAGAAATAGATAGAGTTATAACTAGGAAAGCTTCTAATGTGACTGACATTACATATTCTGAACTAGTAACCTTAGCAGAAGCTGGCGAGTTATCAACAGCTACCGATTATAGAATTACAGACTTTCAAAATGAATGGGAACTAACTACAGAAGATGATGTAATAGTTGAAGATGTTCAAGCCGAAGACGAAGAGGGTAATCCCTTATGGCAAGATGAGGATGGGACTATACCTGTTATAGAAACCTATAAGAATGTACACCCTTTAATAGTTACAGCTTCTAATTCCACTACGATAGCTAAAGCAGCTAAGTTGGAAGACAACAAAGAGTGGGATGTTGAATATGATTTCAATTATGCAGACTTAATAACTACAGCAGAAACGGAAGAAGGTACAGTAGAATTAACCGCAAGAGGTAGAATTACTAAACTTACAGACGAGAAGGGCAATTCATGTAATTATGATTTCAAACATCTAAGGTTTAAAGTAATTGAAGATGGAGAAGAGAAATGGGTGTATACCTTTAGAGACGGAGAGAATGATTTAAGTCTATCAGATACTTGTGTAGGTAATGTATTAACTGTTAATAATTACGAAATCAAGTCAGAGACCATAACTGTTAGAGATGGTAATGTAGTCACATTGTCAGGTAATCTTACTAACAACAACTTTGGAACTATCAACAGCAATATGACTATAAATGGTACTTTTAATAAGTTTACTGTTGATGGAGTGTTAGAGAATGTAACATTTAAAGACTTATCATCAATTAATAAAGTATCTACACTTAGTCTTACTAATGTAGTGTTTAATGGAGATGTTAGTAATACTATATTCCATTCTGATATATCAGACGTTGATTTTGATGAGACTACATATGCTCTATTATATGATGCTACTAAAGTTAAAGATGTGTATTTCAATAACGATGTAGTTTCAGTTATATGCATCCCGGACATCCCTACGGGCAGTTCTGCTCTTAGTAAGGGTATGATTATGATGTTTGATGGTAACTCGGACATCCCTACGGGCTGGGCTGTGTGTGATGGTACTAATGGAACTCCTGACTTGACTGGTAACTTTATTAAGGCAGCAGCCACAGCAGGTGAAACAGGAACTTTCATTCCAGCAGCTGAAGGTACATCTACAGAAGAGCCTATTAGCTACTACTCACTAGTGTTTATAATGAAAGTCGACTAACAGTTGGTAGGTCATAACACATTATATAGATACGTTAAGGCAATTTAATAATAATTAGCTAACTACTTTCACAGCTCAGAATTTATAATTAAATTTGCACATAACTTTAAAAGGAATTAATATGGACATGAAACTAGAAGAACTAGGGTTTGACGATGAAGACCTGTTAGGTGAAGAGGGTGTGATTAATACAGGAGAACCTGATGACGATTTAAAACGTTGGATGGAAGGTGATACTCCTGATGTAATAGATACACCTGACCCAGAAGGTAATACTGGTCCTGATACCGGTACTCCAGACAACGAACCAGAGGATGATTTGATTGCATCTATGCTCAAAGCTAAAGGGATTAATCCAGAGGCAATTAAGTTCCAAAAGGAAGACGGAGAGATTGAAGAGATTCCATTCTCTGAACTATCCAGAGAGGAGCAGCTTGATTTACTAAACTATAATGACTCAGAGGAGAACTATGGTTTAGAGCCTGAAGAGATTAGTCTTATTAACGAGCTAAGAACTAATAATTTAAGTGTAGAAGATTACCTAGAAGCACATAGACGCCAAGCAATTCAAGATTACTTGGACGGTCTTGAAGATACGCCTGAATATCAAGTAGATAGCATGTCAGATGATGAACTATTCTTAGCAGATTTAAAGGCAAATGTCCCAGAACTCACTGACGAAGAAGCTTTAGAACAACTTAACTTAGAGAAGCAGAATGAAGCTCTCTTTAATAAGAAGATTAGTGGAATGAGAGCTACTTATCAGCAACGTGAACAAGCAATGGCTGAACAACAGCAAGCTGAATATGAAGCTCAACAACAAGAAGCTGCTGAAGCTTTTGAAGCCACTATCATTGAAGCTATCCAAGACAATGAGACTATAGACCTGGGAGAGTCGTCACTAACCATGTCAGAGGACGATATGAATGAAATTGCTTCCTTTATATTAGATTCAGATGCTGCCGGAGTTAGACACATTGCTAAGGCTTTAAATGACCCACAAATGCTTGTGCAAATGTCATGGTTCGCACTTAAAGGCCAAGAAGCTATGCGTCAAATTACCGAGTATTATAAACATCAGATTAGTGAAGTATCTAAGGAAAACTATAAGAAGGGCTTCGCAGATGCTAAAGCTGGCAAGGCTTCCAATCCTGCCAAAACTGTAGTTAAACGTCCTGACAAAGGGCAATCTAAACAAACAAGTATTTACGATTTAGATTAAATCAATTTAAATAATTATGATAGTAGCAAATTTCGTAACTAATCGCGCCACTATGGGCGACACTAGAACTTATGAGGACTTTTATAAGTTTCTAGGAACTAAACCAACTAGACTTGGTGTAGTATCAAGACTCTACCCAGAATTGACTGCTTCTTACCTAACTGAATCTTTGAGAAACATCTTCTACATGGATTCTAAATCTAATAATAAGTACAGAAGCATCGACTCAATGTACTTTGAATGGGAAGTTGAAACCAACTACATTAAGAGAGTTGAGTTTGCAGATGTACCAACTGAAACTGGAGAGAACGGAACTGAAATTGTAATGGCTTTCAAAGAGAACTATTACCAGAAGTACGACATCTTCAAGATTGACAAGACAATGCAGCAATGCTTTGTAACACAGAGACCTGTTAGAAAGGCTGACAACTACTGGGAAGTAACTGTTAGACTTATTGATAATGACTACTCTAGTATTCTGGACCTTAGCGGATGTCAAATTGGTGACACTACTCGTTTCCAATCTAACGCTATGCCTGAAGCACACGAAGAGGGTTATGTTAAGTATCAATCTAACATTGAACGTCACAGAGGTTACATCACTACTCACAGATGTGATGATAGCTATACAGCTCTATATGCTGCACAGGAAGACGTTCTTATTAAAATTGGTGAAGGTAAAGGCAATGGACAGATGTCAGAGACCATGTACCGTATGGACAAGACTCAATCTAACTTGCTGAAGAACTTCCTATATGTAAGAAACAATGGTCTACTGTTCAACAAGACTAACGTTGACAAGAATGGTAAGCCGACATTGTTCGACCCTGACACTGGTCGTCCTATCTACATTGGTGATGGTATCATCCCTCAAGTAGAAAGATTTGCATCTAAGTATGCATACAACAAACTAACAGTTGAAGCATTTACTACAGCTATCGCTATGATGAATGAGAAGAGTGAGAACCCAACTGGTAACAAGTACGTACTAATCTGTAATGAGAAAGCATGGCAAGACGTACAAACTTGTCTGTCAGAATGGCTTGCTAGATTCAAGACTTGTGGTACTTACCTGTGGTCTAAGAAAGCTAACGGATACGTTGATGTTGGTGCTACATTCCAATCTTATGAAATTGGTGGTAACACAATCAGCTTTAAAGTTGATAGAACATTCTCTCGTGAATGGGGTTCTGACAAAGGCTTCATGCTAATGCTAGACTTAACTGCTGACAAAGTATCTGGCGAACCAGCAATCCAAATGTTCACACTGAAGGGTGGTGACTTCATTTCTAACAAGTATCCAGGTGTAGGTGGTCTTGACGGACTTAGCTCTGGAGTTGTTTCAAGTCCTGTTGCTGCTTCTAAGCTTATCAACTGGGGTTACTCTGGTGTTGGTGTATTCTCACCATACAGAAGCTTCATTATGAAAGAAGTATAATATTAAATTAAAGATATTGTGAGGAAGGCTAACTCAAATGACCTTCCTCACACTATTTTAATTAGATAGTAAGAATTATAAAGTAATTGATTGAACTAATATGGCTAATGATATTGAGAACGTAATTGTCTTAAGAAGTGTATTCGGTAAAGTAGGACAGAAGTATTTCCTAAACCCAGTAAGAGACCCTCAAACAGGACGGTATCCTGACTGTGTAAGACCAGTAGATAGTAAAGGTGATATAATCTTCAGAAGTGAAGATGATAAGGGTAAAGCTCTCATTGCAGAGAACAGAGTATTCGTCATTGAAGACGGTAAAACCTTTGACCTTAATGACCCCTGGCAAGCAGCTGAATGGTATTCTATTCAACACTGTCCAATGATTGCAATGTCACGTGACCAACGTGATAAGAATGGTAACTTAGTAATTGACGGCGACTCTAAGAGATATGGAGGAGCTGAACTTTACGTAGAGAGACCTGGGTATGAAACTAATAAGCGTGTTAATAAGGCAAGACTTAGACATGAAGCTGAAGAGTATATTATTAAGGACCCACAAGGTGCTAGCGGTAGACTCAAGATGGCTAAGTTGCTTGGACGTAACATGCGTAATGCTCCAGATGCCGATGTAGAAGACTTCTTGATGAATATAGCATCTAAAGAACCAGAGAAGATTTTGAATCTTTACCGTGGTGATGATATTGCACTTAGACTACTATTCATTGATGCTAAAGACAAGCGTATCATATATGTAAAGAACAAAATATATCTTTACAGTGAGAACCAAGTCGTACTTGGAGCTACAGATGATGCAGTAATTGCATGGATGAAGAATCCTAGTAACAGGAAGGTACTTGAGCTTATTAAGAGGGATACATATCCTGAATTATATGAGCCAACTGAACCTGACTACGAGAATAAGCTCAAGGACGAAGACAATAAGAAATCATCTGCAACTGGTAAATACGTTAAGTAATGACTGTTAGACAAGTTTATGAGTACGTACTTATTAATATAAATAAGACCGCAGCTCCTAATATATTACTCGCTGACTTTAACTACTTCTGTAATACTGCTATTTATATGTACATTAATAAGAGATATAATGTATATGATGTAAATCAGCAATCTACAGATGATATGAGAGTTCTTAAAGCAACAGCTAAACTTCCAGTGCAACTCAACGAGTCTTCCTATGAACCTGTATATGAGGTTGTCTTACCAAATGACTATCTACACATACTTAATTGTATATGTGATTACGAGGTTAAGAATCCTATAGGCTGTTATAAACCTGGCAAGCATATTCAACGTGCTGCTAATAGGTTAACTGCTGACCTAGCACCACAGGTTATTAGTAATTGCTATATGAGGAAGAAGCCGTACTTCTACATAAACAATGTCAATACCAGTACTACTAACCCAACCAATCCGTATAATAGTACTGACAATCCTCATGGTACTGATATTACATCAGCCACAGTAGACAACGATAACAACGTAGAAGTAACTGGAGGGTTGCCAAGAACCATATCAATAGGTGGAAACAAAATTCCAGCTAATAAGCCAGTAGGTCAAATCAGATATGGCAATCCAACATCTATAAGGATGGAGATTAGATATGGAGAGGACTATACTAAGTTTGGGTTACAGTTCGTATATGTAGACTATTTAAAGGTTCCACAAACGGTCATACTAACTCAAGAGCAACTAGATTTAACTGAGGACACATCTCAAATCATGGAATTTCCTGATTATGTGTGTCAAGAGATTATAAAAGAGCTGGTAACCTTGTTGCTAGAGAACTCTAGTGATACTAGGCTACAAACTTACATTCCTATATCGTCGTCAGTTGCCAATCCAGCTCAGCAATCGACATAACTAACCAAACATTTATAAACTATGTTTAAGTGGACTAACACATTAATCGTTAATTCTAATTTAGATTCAAGTGGTAAACCTAAATGGTCTACACAAGCTGAAGATACTAGCAACGGAGTTGTTGGTAGCTTCGAGTTTAAGAGAGTGAACAAATTCCTTAAGCCTAATGTAGTTGCTATCTATAAGAGAGAGGCATCAGACCCAGTACTTGGCAGGGTAACCTTCACTATGAAGAATCAAGGTGTAGGTAACTATAGAGTAGCTCTTTACATTAGACTGTCAGGTAGCCAGAATTCATATTACTCAAATGACTTCGTATGTAAAGGTAAGCCTTTGATGTATGAGTTTGCAGTTAAAGATGCTTCAGCTACGGCTACTGACATTGCTAAAGAAGCTGCAAGAGTAATTGAGAAGATTCAAACTATCTATGGAGACCATTGGATTAAAGCTAGTGCTAATGGTAGTAACTTAGTAATTGAAGGAACTGATGAGTATCAGCTGTTTACAAGAGCTGAAATTCAGAAGTTTGACCCAACTCTAAACACTGCACTTGTAGGTGGAGAGTTTGTTACTATCGCTACTGCTCTTCCAGCAGACGACCCAGACTATGATGAAGCTAACACAATCGTTAAATCTAAAGAAGGATTCGGTACTTACTGGATGATTCTTAAAGATTTAAGACTTCCAACTATGGAAGCTAGACGCTTTGCTGGCATCAACGAAGAAGAACTTCCTGTTCCAGGAGCTAAGTACAACGAGTACATTATTAACTACTGTGTGAACAGAGGTATTATGGGTGGAGATGCTGTAGGTGAAGTAACTAGGTCATTAACTACTCACGTATTCTACGTAAAGCAAGACCTTGCTGCTGACTTTGAAGCTGCTCTTGATGAGATTGGTACAATCGAACAAGCACTAGAAATCGCTAATGCTAACACTGCTAAATTCGCAGAGAAGTAACATAAATTTGAATGATTAATAACAAGGCGGGGGCGTCATACGCCTTCGCCTTTTATTATTATAATACTATGGGATACTACGAGAAGTTATCTTCAGCAATATATAATGATGTAATGTCAGGACTTAGGGGTTATAGTGCCAATCCTACTATGTCATTAGAGCAGTTAGAGGATGATTGTGTCGATGAAAGATTGCAAATTATTAAGGAGTACACTTTAAAAGGATTACTTCCTATTAAGGACTTACTAATGACCATACCTTGTATTGAGGTAGATTGTAAGAGTATTGATAGATGCAGATGTAATCCTAGTGAATGTGATGAATTAGTAGCTCATTTTGAAATACCACAATTAATGACAGAATTTGGAGGGACTGGTATCCAATATATAGGCTCTACTGATATGTCTAATCCATTTGTGGTATATACTAACCCTGTTACTATGCAATATCACAAATACAGACGAAGAGGTAAGTATAGGCCTTATGTATGGATTGATGTTACTCCTAACGAGAACAACATGTATGATGCATTTATATATAATGCACCTCTTATTAGTAAGGTTACAGTGGTGGCTATACCTAAAGACCCAAGACAGTTGGACTATTACGGTTGCTGTTCTCCTGTGGACATTAATAATATGACATTCATTGACGCTGAAATCAAGAAGAGACTAACGGAGAAGAAGATTAGATATTACAGACAGTTAGCTGCACCAGTGCTGCCTAACGACCAAATACCTAAATAATGGAGAACTTTAATTCAGCTTACTATTTAGCCAATCTACTCTATGAGGTTGAAATGACACCAGAGGAGTTTGAGGAAATAGGTCTCCTTGCTTGGGACAAGATAGGCAACAGGAGGACCAGACTATATAGATTCTCTACAGACATACAATGTCCTGACAATACAGTAGAGTTGCCTTGTAATTGTGATTTAGTTGAAGCAGTTACATATAACTTTGAGGAGTGGAACTATGTTACTAATGACACAGTTAATGGTGATTATTCTTCACAGTTTATTGAGAACTATATTGAGACCAGGAAGATGTATAGTGACCCACTCTATACTAGTGGCAAATATGCCAAATTTGAGAGAGTTGGTGACACACTGTACTTTGATAAGAACTACGGTCAGGTTAATATATTATATAAAGGTATATTAGTAGATGATGAAGGGCTGCCCGAAATCAACCATAAGGAGAAGGAAGCCATTGCTTGCTACTGTGCTCTTACTAAGAGGTTTAAAGAAGGCTGGAAGAGTCATAATCAGAACATGCTTCAAGAAGCCCAATTACTAGAGCAGAGGTGGTTGAAGTTATGCGATGCTGCTAGAGTGTCTGTATATATTAATCAGAATGAAATGAATGAGATACTCGATGCCAAGACTAATTGGAATCGTAAGATATTTAATAAAGGATATAAACCAGTTAAGTAGTATGAACTATGCATTAGGATATGCCTTTAACATCCATGACATGTTTGCCGGTTTTGATACTGGCAAACTTGACTTGGATAGTAAGACATGTGAGGAAGTAATAGGTAATAGGCATAAGGAAGTGATAGCCAAGAAGGTATTTAAATATGCTATTAAATTAGCATTAGACGATATTATTAATAACAACATAAGATTAGAACTACCCACTATGGGCAAGACAGCCTATTTAGGTATGAAGAGAGTATCTGGTGAAGACTTCTCTAAAGCAAGAAGGAATGGTAAATGGAGAGATATAGACTTCTTGGCTTCTAACTTCACTGGTTATAACTTAGTTCTTAATTATAAGAACCAAGAGATTCAGAGAGAGAAGGAGGTCTATGTAGACCCTATTAATAAGAGTAAAATTACAGCCAATACTAACAATGGAATGCAATACTATTAAGAGGTACACTGATTATACAGAGGAGATTATGAAAGAGTTTCCGTACCTTACTAAGCATGACGTAGAATCCATTGTACGGTTTGGATGGAGACAAATATACTATCTCAATCAACGTGGGGGAGATACATTAGTAAATAGCCAGACATATAAGTACTGGTTCTATATTGGAGAACTTACTTGCAATTCATTAAAGCACTTCAGATACTATAAGAAGAAGATGCGAACTAAGTTGCGAGTTATGTATAGTAGGAAGAACATTCAATGGGACGGGTATTACTATATAGCACTTACTGATGATGAATACGAAGAACTACTAGAATGCTTTAATAAGAAAGGAAGGAAGCGTAAGCATTACACCTTTACTAATAAGATGGCATTTAAGATACTGGATGAATGTAAATTAGCATTCCCAGCTAGTAAGTGCATAATAAAATTTAAGAGACCTATAGACTTAGGATTCTCCTATAGGAAGGACATACTTAAATGTGAATCCCCAGAGATAGCCTTTACTAGAGATAGAGCTGCTAAGTTTGAAGACATCTTAGTAAGCAACAATAACTATGAATACTTATAACAATGAAACAAGAAGCAATTAACACCTTTGGAGATGGGTTAATAATGGACTTGAATCCATTGACTACTCCCAATACAGTGCTTACAAGTGCTTTGAATGCTACATTAATTACATATAATGGTAATGAGTTTGTGCTTCAGAATGACATGGGTAATGGTAGGGTTGAGACAGCCTATCTACCAGCAGGATATGTTCCTGTTGGTATAAAGGAGTATGGAGGTATTATATATGTCGCATCTTATAATCCTATTACTAATAAGGGACAGATAGGTTCATTCCCTTCTCCTGAAAGGAACATTAGTAGCAATGAAATTAATAAGGCTAAAGACCCAGAGGTTAGAGCTGACAGATTCGAATTAAGTCAAGGGCAATCCATATTTAAATTTAAGCTGTTTGGAGATACAGGTGATACTGTAATTAGGTCGGGAGACAAATTCTCTATAATTGTAACATCTGGTACAACTCTTAACAAATTAAAAGCATTTGTTAGTAATTGTTTAAATGTTACAGATGGTAAGATTACTAGCCCAAAGAACAAGTTACTAACTATATCAGTAGCAGTGTTTGATTCTAATAACAACCTTAGAGACATTACTTCTCAACTAAAACGTATTGATGAAGACAATAAGGTTATAGAATTTGACAGTACTACTCTACCAGAGATTAAATTTAACTCTGGTTACTATATGCAATGTATACCAGATTCTGACATTACAGAGAATCTAGTGGACAACTATAGAGAGCAATATGCAGCTAATACATATAACAACAAGATTACAGGGGAGTTATATATAATTGCTAAGCTTAACACAATTAGCGCTATAGATGTATCGGTAAGTGGTTTAAAGAATCTGGATAAGGATTCTGAAGAGGTAGAAGGTATTACAGTGTTGAAGAATCAATCTTTAGTGTTGTTTGATACTACTTATAAGTATAACTGTCCAGATGGTTACTTTGGACCCAATCCTGCTGATATGCTCGACAACTACATATCGTATTATGGTATTGAATCTGATTTCAAAAGTGATGAAGGAGACTTCTCTAATTATATATCTGGAGTAGAATTTGACCTTGGAGTCTCAACATCTAGAGCTGTAGACAAGTTCTATTTACCATTCCTAGCTACTGATAACAATCTGTTACCAGTTTACAATTCTGATACTGGAATGTATCATTCGGACCAGTCAGCAGGATATGTAATTGACAACACAGAGGATGTTATAAACTTTACAGCTACTCCTTACATGAAATTTGGAGCATTGTCTGGATTGGCAGTTAACGGTTCTATTAACCTAAGTTTGTTAGGTTCTGGAATCATTAAAGTAAATACTTGGAAGTACTTCTGCGAGCAGGACAGTGTTACATTGACATGGGGACTGGAAGCATATCCTAGAACTGGGGATGAAATCTTGGAAGTTAAGTTTATATTCTATGATATACTAAGCACTACTCCTGAATCGGAAATACTAGAATACACTCTAGCACGTAAGCGCAGTTATAACGGAGTATTTACAGAGACATTAGCTTTGGGTAATACCTTACAAAGTGGACATTTATATTTAACTAGAGTCAAAATAACTACTGTTAAAGGGACTGTAACTAGTGAGTACAGGTGGTTATTAACTACTGCACTTTATAATAAATTATACTTTGGAACTCAAGACTTCGGTAACAGCTTAACTACTATGAGGGAGTATAATAGAGTACATCTAGCAGTTAATAACACATATGGTATACAGAATGCGTTCGAAAGTGTTACTAAGGACTATGCAGCATTGTTTAACGAAGAAGGAGTTACTCAAAATCCTATAATTGATGTGAGACAGTACACTAAGCACTCATCTGTTATAGAAGTTACTGATAACACATCTATAGAGAGTATTGATAATTATCCCTTTGCATTGGATATGGGTAACCTAAATACTAGTTATACTTTAAATCAAGATAAGACATCTATTAGTATACCTCAAGTATCATACACTGGAAGTACTTCTAATATAAATGCATTAGATAAGGCTTTGGGAGCTAATACTGTAATTACTCCGGTCGCCTCAATAGATTGGGATTCGTATGACACTCCTGAATTCACTATATCAGTTGATAGCATTACAGGTAGGACAGTAGTTAATGCCAAATTGCTTGCTGGTCTTATATCTCGTACTGAACGTGATAGTTTTACATTTGACAATCCATATCAGGAATTTATAGATTCTGGAGATAAGTTCAATAGAATCTTCGGATATGACTACTTTACTGAAGCAGGTCACGGAGCATTAGCTAGAGTAGGAGTTGCATTCAATGTGCGTAAGAAAGCTAAAACTGTATGGAGACATATGCCTAAGTTTACTAAATCTGCATGGGACCAAATGGAATGTCCTATAGGTGATAAGGACAGGAATGTAGGTGACAATTCAGATGAAGGGTCACAGTATCTTAATAACAAGACTAGAACTAAGGTAGTAGAAGTTATTGACAGTTATTATGGACGTAGACCTTTGTGTATAGTAGTTGGTAATGCTGGTATGATTAATGGAGACTCTCACGTTAAAAAGGATTCTAATAACGGCTATGATAAATTGATAGGTAATAACAACGACCAGACTAGAGTAGAGATGTTATGGTGGTATAACGGTGCATCTTACGATTTCGTTGAAATGTTCATGTATTGGGGGTCTGCTCCTACAATAGACTTTACTGAAGTAATTTATAGGGAGTTTAAGAATGTATTGATTCAATTTGGGGAAACAGTAACTAGAACCCTGTTCGGACCACAGCTTATAACTGCAACTTATAATAACACTTATAGAGCTACATTGAGCATTACTACTAATATAGTTAAAGCCCCTAAACGCAATTACGAAGACAAAATATTCACTACTCCCTCTGGGTTCTATAATAAGGACACTGTGGTTGGTAATATATTAAAAGTAATGGAAGTCACTGATGATACTGTAGACACGGATGCTCTGTTTGACTTAGTGGATTTCAAATTACAACCATTCTCTGTAGAAGAAACTTCTGAACAGACATACCTGGTTGGAGATATGGTAGACGTGTATAATAAGCTTCAAGCTATTGAAAGCAAGACCTCATTACCACTAGCCGCAATAACTAGTGATGGTGCTATGTTTAGTAATCTGATTAACAATCAGATATATTACTATGACCAAAAGAATGGAGTGATAACTAATCCCAGAATTAGCGGACAAGCTGGTTATGGTCTGGTTAAGAACCTTAAATTGGGTAAACATGAGGGACGTATAACATTATTGTCTAGTCCGCAAGGTAAGACGTCTAAGGACTTCTATACAGAGAGAGATGGAAGTTCACTAAGGTATGGTGGTATACCTGCTATAGAAGTTAACTTTACAGGTAATTATGGAGCATCTTGGTTGAAACTTACATAACATATAATTATGAGAAAGCTTAACGATTATACAAATCCTTTCATTGTAGAAGAATTAAAGTTCCCAACTATTTCGTTAGCTTACTATCTAAGTCAAATTAGGCCCTACGGTAACATAGTGTATGAATACAACCCATTACATAATTATAGGTTGTCTTCAGACACTGTTATTGATGGGGAACTAGTGGAAGCTGGTAGTATAGTTGATTTGGATACGAGTAGTTTTAACTTTAGTCTTAATAACCCATTAGTAATAGATGCACAGCAGTCTTACGATGGCTCTGTAAATCTTATATTTAATGACAATAGGAATATACCTAGGTTAGTAAATAGTAGATTCTCTGTACTACAGAATAATACATATGAGATAGTAGACCGGATTGGCAACAATGATACTAACCTATATGACAGTGAACAGTTCGATTTAGATACATCTCTATATAAGAGGATTAATACTATACCTACAGTTACATTTAATTCAGTATTACCATCTGGTAATCTAAAGGTTGGTAATTATGTTGTGTATATTAAGTATGCAGATGCTGATGGTAATGAGACTGACTTTGTAGGAGAATCTGGAATTATATCATGTTTCATGGGAGGAGATAGGGACCCATTCTCAATTAATGGAGGGTTCAGAGACAATAATAGTAATAAGTCTATATTCCTATCAGTATCTAACATTGACAGTAGTTATGACTATATTAAGGTATATTACACTAGAAGTACTTCTGATGTAGATTCTAATAGAATTGTAACTGCATATGAAATAGTTAAGAAGTATCCAGTAAGAAACAATAGTTGTAATGTAATTATAACTGGTGATGAGGATACTAAAGACATTCCTATTACTGATATTAATATACAATACTCTATTATAGATAAGGCTAAAGCTCAAACTGTATGTCAGAATATGTTATTCTTAGGCAATTCATGTAAGCCTGACATGATGTATTCAGACTTGTCTGATGTGAGTTTAAGACTACTTCCGTATTTGGAAGTGTCTGATTCAGAGCGGTTTATAGGTAAGGTATCATATGACTACTCGGACTTATCAGATGACAACTATAGTCATGAGTATTATAACACTTTAAACATCTATAATAAAGTTGGTTATTGGAATGAGGAGATTTATAGACTAGGAGTAGTTTATATAATGAAGGACGGTTCATTGTCCCCTGTATATAACATTAGAGGTAAGAACGGAATACCTGTAAAGGAGGATATTCCTAGTGCATATTTACAAAGTAGTTTATGGAAAGTTGAAGATGGCCAAACTGTACGTAATTATATAGCTATTGACGAGTCTACCTTTGATGTGTCTGGAACTTCTTATTTGGAGAATGCTAAGGGAGTTATTAGAATCAATCATGAAGCTGATAACAGATGTGTATATGGTATAGGTATAGCTATTCCTAAAGAGACTTCTGATTACCTATCTACTTTAGTACAAGGATTCTTTATAGTGAGACAGCGTAGAATCCCTACTATACTAGCACAAGCTTATGTAATGCCTAGAGACCTGGAATCTGAATTACCTGCAATTAATTATGGCGGTAGCTATATCATGGAAAGATTTATAGACAATGACCGTATATTAAACGAGTCCTATCTCCCTAGACTATACAATATTCAGGATATGGGTAGGGTTAATAGGTCTGCTAAGGTAGCTATATGCCCAGAATATGATGTAAGACAGTCGTTCTTTAATCAGATGTTCACTGGAACTAGTTACGTAGTTAGAAAGGCTGATATACAACCATCTATGACTACTCTTAGTAGGGATATGTATAATGACAGACATTATTATGTGGACAACTACTATAAACGCAGGGAGGAGCAATATTCTAAAGCTAAGATTATAGCGCTGCCAGACAATACACCTATAGCATCTATAGAGGATTGGAACTTTAGAGGAAGGGCTGGTGAAGCAGAAGAAGGTTTTAAATTTAGATACATAGAATCTAAGAACAAGGAGCAAAGTGCAACTAATTTAATTCGTGGAGCCTATGCACCTTACTTAGGTATAGTAGGAGACCAAGTATCAATTGGAAGCATTATAAATATCTATATACCTGGATACTCGGAATCTCAAATGTCTACATATTTCAACACTAGATATGAAGACACCTCTCCATACTTTGCAATATGTGAGAGAATTAGTTTCACTGATTTAGATGGAACTCTATCCTTACAGAAGATTGGAGATGTCTATTCTTATATCAAGACTTGTTATAGGGGAGACTGCTATATATGCAATTACACTCATAGATTGAATCGTAACTTCCAAGACCCATCAGCTCCTATTAATGATGAAATAGTTGATGAGAATACGTGGAAAGATAATTACGACCCTAACAACACCGAGAAGAATGCCAACATTAATAGAGGTGACGTAAATGCTATTCAAATTGGAAGTTGGATTACGTTTAAGGTATGTTCTTCGTATAACCTGTCTATCAGGTCTACTGACCCTTCATATCCAACTGAAGAAGGTTTGACAGGTTTAAAGAGAGGGTTCTACCCACTACAAGAGATTAGCACAGCTGGTCCTACTAAGATACCAGAATCAGCTGTTATTAATACTGGATTTAGTAATACTGTTAGCGAGAGACAAGCATTTACACTCCCTGACGTGCCTTATATTAAGAATAGATTTGATACTAGAATTATGTATTCTGATATATCAGTAGGTGATGCTTTTAAGAATGGATTCAGAGTATTCCAGATGACTCATTATAGAGACTATCCTAGAATCTATGGTGGAATTATGAAGATGGTTGAGCTGTTTGGTAATATACTTTGTATCTTTGAACATGGTGTGGCTGTAATCCCAGTTAATGAACGTGCTGTTGCTGGTGAAGGAGCTGGTGGAGATGTCTTTATTAACACCTCTAACGTGCTTCCAGAGAATCCAAAGATGCTGTCAGATACCTATGGTACTCAATGGCCCGAAAGTGTCATACAGACCCCGTATTACGTTTATGGAGTAGATACAGTTGGCAAGAAGATTTGGAGAACTAATGGAGACCAGTTTGAAGTCATATCAGATTTCAAGGTTCAAGAGTTCTTAAACGAGAACATATCACTTACTGAACGTGAGCTGTCACCAATTATAGGTATTAGGAATGTTAAAGGCCATTATAACGCATTCAAGCAGGATGTTATGTTTACATTCTATGATGATTTATATGGATTTGAAGAGAAGGTATGGAACATCTGTTATAATGAAATTATGCAGAAGTTTGTAACATTCTATTCATGGATTCCATCCTACTCTGCCAACATTGACAATATCTATTTCAGTTTTAATAGAGACACTTCTAAATGGGTTAGTAAACTAGCAACATCACAGAAAGGTTCTACATCTGAAGATGGCGTAGTCCTAGGTAGTGTTGTTATAGATGATTGGATTGACCTGAATGGAAAGAAAGCAACACCTCTATATTTAGTTAATAGGGCGCTTCCTAATGATGATAGAACTGGCATGATTGTTACTACAGATTTCACTGTTGAGCATGATAACTTTGGTGTATATAAATACTTCACTACTGACAAGGTTATCAATGATGATAAGAGTGAAACTAACTATTTAGTAATGGTGTCAGAACCAGAATGGAACACTCCAGTACTTCAATTGAATATACACTGTGATGTTAATTACCATTATAAATCCGAAAATGCTCCACAAGAGATTGAAGAGTATATAAACGGATGGAAGGATTATATAACTTATAATGCCGGATTATATGAATCCTCAATAGCTATTACCACTAAGGAGATATTGGAGAACGGAGTCAATGAAGGACTAAATCTTACTACAGACTTCTGGAAGCATGGCCAATCAGGAATTATAGACATTAAGGACAAGATTAAACCATGTTACTGGTATGGTAAACAACATCCGTTTGAATATGAGTTTGTAGTAGTTGACAATCCTGGAGTACATAAGATATTTAATAACTTACAGATAGTTAGTAATAAGGCACAACCAGATTCATTCCATTATGAAATTGTAGGTGAAGTTTATGACTTTAATGATGATAAGAAGAACATGTATATAAGACAAGAAGCTACTAAGGACTTTTATCAATATAATGGTTCTGACATACTATATAACAAAAACTTCTTAGACTTAAGAGGAGCTCAAAGAGACATTCTTAGGAATTGGAAGCCTACTGGAGTTAAAGACAAATCTACAATGTTCCCATTGTATTACGCTAGAGTAGATACATTTAATGAAGTGGAAGATTACTATAAAGGTAAGACTGCTCCTAATAAGGACTATGTTAATCTGTCAGGTTCTGAAATTGTATATAACGAGAAGCTTAATGAGTTTAGGATATGGACTCATGCTAAGGCAGTTGATATAAAGGATGAAAGGGCTGGTAGATTGAGAGGTAATATGAATTACCAGGAGGATATTTGGGATATTCAAATTAATCCTATTACCTTTGTACAGCGCAACGAACCTACTTGGAATACGTCTACTATCAATGATGAACTTATTAACAAGGTTCCTATCTCTGTAGGTAATTCACCTATCCCAGACGATATGAAAGGATTTGATATTACTGAAACTACTCCAATTGAGGATTATATGCCACAGGACTTAAGAGACCTTGGTTATAATATGAATGATATTGATATATCAGATTGGTGGGCTAATAGAAAGGAGACTAAGCTTAGAGACAAGTACATCAAGATTAGAGTACGTTACACAGGTGATGAGTTAGCTATTATTACTGCACTTAAAACACTATTCACAATAAGTTATGCGTAAGATACTTAAATTTGAGGTAAATGGAACCCCTTCATATCAGTATGGAGGGGGTCTAAACCCTTCCTTTAATAATGGGATGAACATGTTTGAGACTATAGCTGGTAAACAGAACTATAACTTTCAAAGATTTAGTCCTTCTAATAACATGATGCTTCAATCAGACCTATCAGCTGGCAATTTAGCAGCAGGGGCTTTGAATACTAATCTTGGTACTAGTAAGGCTACTAGTTCTATACAAAGCACAGTTCCTAAATCCATGTCTGCATCTACCGTTAATCCTGGTAAAAGTGGTATATTTAGTAAGGCTAAGATAGGTAACACCATGAATGTAGCTGGAGGTATAGCTGACACTGTAGGTAGTTTGATTCCCAAGAAGGAACAGTCAGCACTTACCACTGGATTAAATCAGGGCTATGATGCAGCCGCAAACGCTATTGGTTCTATCCCTGGAGTTGGTACTATTATAGGAGGGGCAATGAAGATTGGCGGTATGTTGTCAGATGGTTTAACAGCTATGGGAGTTGGTACTGACCAAATGACAACTACTGATAAGATACTAGATAGTAAGTTCATGAAACTTACACCTATGGGATTAGTAAATGCTATAGGAGCTAAGAAGGCAGATACCATTTATAAAGACCAAGAGACCTGGGAACAGCAAGGCTCCGCATACGGAGGTTCAATGTCTAAAGTAGATGATGCTTTAGGTAAGAGCGGTAAGAAGTACGGTTTGTTAAGTGGTAAAGCTAGACGTAAAGCTAACAGAGAGATTGCTGAAGCCAAGAGACAACAGAATCTAGTAGCAGATATAAATCAAGAAGCACAAGATGCCTTTGCAGCTTCTAACTATGCTGGTATAGGATTGGGTAATCAGTTAGCTCTTAGTGGAGGATATAAAAGTATGGCAGTAGGTAAGAAGGGTATGAAGATTCTTGATAAAGAGACTCAATGGGCTAAAGATGTACTTAAATCAGCTAAAAGGAAGTCTAGTAATGCTAAGAAGATTCAAGAAGAAGTTAGGGCAGAGGAGGTAGCCGGATTTCAAAAGGGTGGTAAAGTTGATGCCGTAACTGGAGCTGCGCCTAGGATTACTTTTGAATCTTGGTATAAAACTATACCAACTGATAGAAACGACACTACTTCATATAATCTTAGAAGGGCATTTGAACTGGCTCCATTTGAAGAGCTTGAAGCTTGGAGAACATCTAGTATAGACGATTTGAAGAAAGGTAAGAATCATTTAAATTCAGTGTATTTAAATTCAGATACTGGCATTTATGAGTTCATGAAATCCAAAGACCATCCTACTCTTAAATATGAATTGGAGTGGTATAATTCAGATGACCCAGAAGCTATAAAATTCAGAAACCACTATGATTTAGATAAGACAGGTGAGTATTATAAGTACGTACCTAAGAAGTTTAAGGAAGGTGGTAAAGTCAATGTAATCCCTGAAGGAGCTTTACATGCTCATAAACATCATTTAGAGAACATTAGTGAAGACTTTGAGGATGTTACTTCTAAAGGCATTCCAGTAATTAGTAAAGAAGATGGTGGCGAGATAGTTCAACATGCTGAAATTGAACGAAATGAAATCATCTTCAACCTTGATGTTACTAAGAAACTAGAGGAGTTAATGAGTAAAGGTACTGACGAAGCAGCTATAGAAGCTGGTAAATTACTAGTACATGAGATTCTTAATAATACTATAGACAATACAGGTTTAATGCAGGAGGTAGAATGAAGATAGAAATTGGTGATAAGAAGTATAATGTTGAGGTAGCTCAAACAGACGAAGATAGAGCCAAAGGATTGCAAGGCAAGGAGAAGCTTGCTGACGATGAAGGTATGCTCTTCATATTTGACAAGCCTCAAACAGTAGGTTTCTGGATGCAAGACACTAGCATTCCGTTAGATATAGTATTTATAGATGAAGACTTTGAAGTCATCTCAATATATAAGGGCAAGCCTTATGATGAAACTATAGCAGAGGAGGACAATGTCCAATTTGTTTTAGAGGTTAATCAAGGTTCTGGAATTAAGGAAGGTGACGAGCTTGACATTGACGATGATGAGGAAGTACCTAAGATGCTAGTAATTGCCCCAGACGGTTCAAGTCAAATGGAACTAGATGGTGGTGAGCGTATCTTTAGTCGTAAGAATACTAAGACTCTCATACGTATGGCTAAGAGAGCTGATAAGAGTAAGGCAGATAAGGATTATAAGGCACTTGGCAAGAAGATGTTTGCATACTTAAAGCAGCAGGATGAACGAGAGCCTGAATATGTAGAAAGGAAAGATTAGTTTGGTATTACCGTTAACTCTAACTAACTTTGTGGGAAAGTTAATGTTTAACGTTAAATAGTAATTAACAATGAGAATTCAATCTAAAATTCAACGATTTCAACAAGGAGGTGCAGCTCCAGCACCTCAAGACCCAGCAGCTGGTGGAATGCCTGCTGAAGGAGCACCAATGGAAGGTGGAGCACCGGCAGGAGCACCTGAAGGTAACCCAGCAGACCAGATTCTGCAAGTAGCTGCACAGGCAGTACAAACAGGTAATTGTGAAGCAGCTTTGGCTGTATGTCAAGCTCTTATGCAGGCAGCACAGGGTGGTATGGGACCTGGAGAAGCTCCTCAAGAGGAACCAACCTTTGCAAGAAATGGTTCTAAGCTTAAGAGAGTTAGATAATCATTTAACAAGTTAGAAAGGAGCGTATATGATAGTGTATATGCTCCTTTCTTAGTTTAATATAAACTTATGTCACAAGCAATTAGAAAGTATGAAGGTGGCGGGAAGTCTCCTCAAGAACCAGAATTGTTTGAATGGAAGGATGTCAACAAGTATAATAAGTCTGATGTAGTTGCAGGCTTATATAGAAACATTGACACATACATTCAACACAATGGACTGTCAGGAGACAAAGCCAACCAATTCAGGAAGTCTGCTAATCAATTCATAGAGGGTATTAAGAATGGTACTGTTACTATGAACGGAGATGGCACCTTTACTGATGCTTCTGGGACAATGAGCAGCACTGGTAAGTATGACAAGAAGTTCCTCGGAATGGGTACTAAGAATACAGAGAACAATGCATTCAACAGAGTTGGAGACTTCGCATCCAGCTATATTAAAAGCCTTTCTCCTTATAAGGCGCAAGAAGCAGCTAAACCTGCTACTAATGCTAAGCCTATAGACTTTAGGCAGAGACTGGCTAACATAGCTATGGGAGGAACATGGAACTCTGATGTATGGAGGAAGTTCAATTCACAAGACCGTTTCAACTTTATAAAGCAAGCTGCACAAGCTAGTCATAATGACTTCCTTAATAACCCAGAAGCAGAATTTAACAAAGATGTATTTGGAACTAGAGACAACTGGATAGAGAGAAGCAGTGGACTTCTTAAAGCACTAGAAGATGGTAAATATGACCCTGAAGACTTAAAGTACTCTGCTGCAATGGGATATGGTGATTTGAATGATTACCTTACTGACCCAGCGCAAGACACTGAAAGGTCTGGTGATATTAATCTAATGGATGCCTACAGAGAAGCTTTAGTAAATCAAGCTAAGAGCCAAGGTATATTAGGAGAGGATGCTATTAATGCCTTTGTAGAGAAGGGAATGCGTGAGCAAGCCAAGAGAGAGCAGGATGTCATTAAGACTAACCAAGAGGAATTAAAAAGACAATCTACTCAAGAATACTTTGATAAGTATAAGAAGGAGAACCCATTTAAGTCTACTATGTCTGGTTACTTTGGTAACATCACTCCTAAATATAACAGGAAGGGAGTTTTGGATTATGTAAGGAATCTACCTAATCCTACTACTTACTTCCAGAATGTACTAGGAAGGACAGCATTTAGACCTGATAATGGTCAACACATTGTTAATAATATGGACATAGCGTTAGCAGCTAACAGAGCTCAATTCCCAGATGTTGGGGATGGATTTGTAGCTGTACCTACTACATATGACTTTAATAATTATACAGCCATTGTATATAATCCTGATACTAAACAATATAAAGAAGTGTCAATGTTGGATATACCAGCATTACAACAACTAGCGTATGCTCATTATGAGAATCCGGAATCTACTAAAGCACCTCAAGTAATACCTAAGGCTAATAGACCTAAAGGTACATATTTCCAGCAAGGTGGTACATTAGACTTCACAGCTGGTATCGAGAGACTTTACCAAGAGGAAATGGCTAAGCAACAACAGCAAGTGGAAGATACTGCATTATCAACTGGACGTTCAGTAGAGCAAGTTAAACAAGACAACACTCCTCATACATCATTCTCTGCTGCTGATAAGGTACGTATGGGAGCCTTAGCGGGAGATGTTGCTAGTTTAATTGCCAGTTTAACTGGAGTTGGTTCTGTAGCATCAGCAGGATTAGGTGCCGCATCAACAGCTGCTAATCAAGCCGCTGATATGATGGAAGGACAATCTTTTGGACAAGCTCTATGGAACAATGCCGGAAGTTATGCTCTTGATGTAATATCACTAATTCCATTTGCTAAAGCAGCTAAAGTGCCCAAAATGATTAAGGCTATTGGTAGGTTTGCACCATTAATGACTACTGCTTTGGCTACTTATCAAGGATTGGCTAACTTAGATGACTACAAGAATACTTGGGGTAAAGTAGGAAGAGGGGAATCATTAAATGTATCAGACTGGCGTAATATACTTAACTCCTTACAATTAGTAGCAGGAGGTACAGCAGCTACACACAGAGCTTCTAAAGCTAAGTCTAACGTTAATGCAGCTAAATCCGCTGATACTGTATGGATGAAGACTCCACAAGGTTGGAGAAAGGTAGATGCTGGTATAGCTAATAAGGTTCAAGCAGCTACTAGTATTGACGCCCAAAACAAGTTACTTAAAGATACTGGTATTCAACTTGAAGAAGCTAGGTCTTGGGGTGGTCTTGGTAAGGGTAAAGGTGTAGCAGAGGTTAAAACTACTCCATTCTATGATTTCAACAAAACTGTAACTACATACTCTGGTGATTTACCATTAGAGCATACATTTGGTCCTGGAGAGAGATGGTTAGGTACTGCACAGCTACCTAGCATAAGGATTCCAGGATTAAGAGATGCCTACAATAAAGTAGTTCATCCTAAAGCTTATAAGAAGGCTAAAGGTGGTAGCAAGAAAGCTGATGTGTCCAAGCCCGCTGAACTATTAGCATTACCAGCTCCTAATCAGGTAACTCTAGGCACTAGAGGTTCATTTGGGCCATCTGCAACTACAGGCAGACGTACTACTGATGTTACCAATCCAGAGAAGCTAGCACAAACTAGAGCTACCGGAGATAGAAACAGACGTAATGAAGCCGTAGTAGCAGAGAGGTTAAACAGGCAAGCACAAGCTAGAGAGTCTAAGAATGCTAAGAATGAAGCTTTAGCTGCATGGGCTACTAATCAGCCACATAGTAAACAGCCTTTAGCAGGAGCTGCCAGAGCTAATAAGGAGAAGACTTACAGAGATGTGTTCCAACCAGTTGTAGAGCGTGAATATAATGCAGTTTGGGATGAAGCAATTAAAGGTAAGAAGGACTTCGGATATGAAGATGTAACTCCTAGAAGAAGTATATACGCTCCTCCTGTTACTACTGAAATTACCGTTGCAGCGCCTACACAAATGACTGACACGAATGCTAGATACTTATGGGAGCTTGTTAATACTCCTAAGCGTAGTACTGCTCATGTTAAGAGAGAACCTCCTAAGAAGCAGACTAAGCCTAAGGCTAAGAAGACATCTAAGGATGATAGAGTTACTAAAAAGGCTATTGGTGGTACATTAGTTCCTAAGTATCAAGGTGGTAAACAGATTAGAAATGTAGCATCAGCTGCCGATTTAAACTGGAATACTGACATTTTAGGAAGTACTGGATATAATTCTACATTAGGTATGATTAATCCAGCTAATGCTAGTACATATAATAATATGCAGGGAGCTTATAGTAAGTTAGGATTTACTAATGTTAAACCTGGTGCTACTAAGCTATCTTATAATAAAGATGTAGCAGATTATCAAACTAACTTTAATGCTAACACCAATGTTAATAGTGATACTATGGCTGGTTTAGTTAAGGCTGGAAGAATCACTGGTAGAGGAGGTAGTTCTGATAAGGGAACACAATGGGCTGCTGATGGATATGCTGGAGACCAGACATGGTTAAGGCATTTAGGAACTACAGCTATTACTCCCGAGAACTTAGCCAAGGTTAGAGCTGGTGTTGGTAATAACATTGATGTAGTTAAGAATCTAGACCAAGGAATGCTTAACTTCATGCCAGCATTAAAGAGAGCAGGTATTACTAGTGGAAAACCTCAAGCAGCAATGCCAACTAAGTTAACATCTCCAATTAATAATGCCACAACTCCTGTTAGTAATGCTCCTAGTCCAGCCAGTGCTACTAATAGTACGCCTACATCTGATGGGACTATAACTCCTGGAGCTTCCCCTAGTAAGAAAGGTTTAGGATTTAATGTGTTACCAGAAGATGTAATAGCTCTAGGTAGAATGGTCGGAGGATTACATGCTAACAACAAGGCAGCTGAACAATACAAGGCTGGATTGAAGCCCTTATTAATAGACACTTATGAGAATACTGTACCAATTCAAGGTAACTTGTTCGCTAAAATGTCTGCTGATAAGCAAGCTTCAGATTTAACATCCTTAGCTGCTAGACCTAGAACATCTGATGCTTCATTACAGTTAGCTGGACAGTTAGAAGCCCAAAACAAAGCCGGACAGATGAGATTCCAAGGTGATATGGCTGATGCTGATATGTTCTATAAGACTAGAATGTTAGCTCAGCAAGAGTCTGATGCTGCTAAAGCTAGACGCACTGAAGTAGCTAATAGGAACAGAGCTTCCATGCTACAAATCGATGCTGCCAAAGCTCAAATTGATGCTGCCAAGACTACTGCTAACTATCAGCAGGTTATTAATCCATATCTATCTGGTATTGAGAATCAATTCAGACAGAACAGAGCTGCTAAGAAGCAATATGAAGCAGAGTCTTATAGACAAGGCTTATTAGCTAATATGCAACCTCAATGGGATGCTGCTACTAAAGCTGGAGATACAGCCACACAGCAAAGACTAATGAGGGAGTATAATACTAATATGCTAAACTACTCTAAAGACAATGTGGGAATGCCTTGGATGTTCCAAAAGAAGACTACAGTTCCTAGCTCACCTCAATGGGTTAAACAAGGTGGAAAGTTAACTTCACAAGAGCGTATAATCATTCAGAGAGCTAAGGATTTCAATAGACGAATGTTACAAGATAACAAACAGTTCCATAAAGACATAGTAGCAGCTAAGAAGCAACATGCTGACCTAATCAAGCATATGTCATCTCTAACTGCTGAACTAATTAAGAAAGGAATGTCATGGAAATAACTAATAAGGTGATTAAGCTACAAGGCGGGAGTATACCCGCCTTCGTTAGCTATACTCCAGTTCCTCAACCTCAACCTACGGCTCCTTATATGGAAACATCTATGGGTTCAGGACAGGAAGCTGACAAGAATACAATTGGTGGAATTGACAAGTCTCTTATCACAGCCCTTTATAAAGAAGGATTAATCAGTGATACTGATGCTGTTGCAGGAGAGATTGAAAGTCTGTTTGCATCACAGAACAATCCATTTGAACCTAGTAAGGTAGCTACTGCTTATAGACGTACTTTACAATTAATGGCAAGGCTTAGAGAAGGTAAAGACCAACTCAAGAATGCTATTACTGAATCACAAAAGAATGGTTCGTTTGGAGAGATGGCAATTACTACTGATGGTAGATATTATGTAATTGGCGAAGATGGAGATATAACAACTAAAGCTACTTTAGAACAAGGTGATAGAGTCCTTACTAATGCTGACTTAGCTGACTTACGAGCTAATAAGCTACCATATGCTAATAACATTTCAACAGTGATTGCTAATGGTGTAAGTATGGATAGTATTAATAAGACTATTTGGGATTTAATTGGCAAGATAGGTAAAGACTCTCAATCTAAAGAGTTCTTTAAGACCAAGAAAGGTAAGGACATTAAAGATGGTATAGACGAACTTATGGCTGCTGGTGTATACAAGATTACTGAAAGTAAATCTGACCAATCTAAGAAAGCTATGGTGGCTCTAAGCTACTTACTATCTACTATGCCTAATAATGCTAAAGCCTTATTAAGAGGTAAGGCAGCTTTAGCTGGTATGGAACCTACTAAAGGAGCTTATGAATTACTGGCTGGAATGATATCCTCTGGATTAGATTCTACATATGATATTAAGATAGATTACGATAAGCAAGCTACTGAAGGGGCTACCGGAACCAAGGGAACTAGTAATAAGACTATGGAGGTCAAACCTATTGTATCTTATTACATGGGAGAGAATGGAGACCAAGGCAAGTACATACTAAATCCAGGACAAGGTTACCAAATGGAAGCAGATGCTACATTCTGGAGCACACCTATGGGACAAGATGGCAAGTTAGTATCACAAGGCTCACTGTCAACGTTGCTTAATTCTGGAATTGGCGGCATAGTTGATAATAATAGCATTCATCTTGGTAATCAAAAGGTAGACTCATCCAAATTTGGACAAGTACTTTATGATGGTACTCAACTTGCTAGAGCAATTCTACCTTATACATATGACCAAAACGGAAGCATTACTCCTGACTTTGAGTTAATGCCTAAGTTTGTAGAAGCACAGAAGCAGATTGAAGCTCTAGGAGCTACTGCAAGTGTTGCTGATGTTCGTAAGATATTAACCGCTAATGACTTAGATGATTATATGACACAAGATGCTAATGGTAATCTTACTTGGGACAAGAGTAAATTCCGTCCATTCTTAATGACTAACGTATATGCAAGTGGTGAAGACCCTTGGTTTAGTAAGAAGAAGGGTGCAATTGATGTAGATAGAGCAGGTGAAGGGTATATGACTAACATTAGAAGTATACCAGGCACAGACCCTGATGATATAGAGAATTTGTTTAAAGGTGTGCTTGGAATGAAACCTTATGATAATATATATAAGACGGTAGCTTATATGCCATTAAGAGAGAATGCAGGACTTGCCTTAAATGTTGCAGGCGAGAATCCAACATTGCCTGCTGACTGGGGAGACATGAGAATCCTTAAAGGTAAAGCAGCTAAGTCGGCTAAAGAAGCTACATTTGTAACTCCAAGTATGTCTAAAGTATTAAATTGATATGAACGATATAAAGAAACCTAACGATTGGTTTGTAGCTCAGTTAGAGAATCCCTCATTCGACATATCCAACTTTAAGGATGTGGGATTGTCTGCTGACAATACAGGATTACTAGACAAGAATACTTACAAGAATAGTAAGTATATACAAGATATGTTTAAGGGAGAAGATGGTAAGTTCAATGAAGTAGCATTTAATCAGAAGTATGACAGTGCTGCACTTACTTATCAAAAGTTCGCTAATGATGAGTTTGAGGATACCATTATGGAAGATGTAGACTGGGACCCATATTCTCAACTTAAACCAACTGATGCTAAAGACAGAGAGTTAGACTTTACTGTTAGAAGAGTATTTAATCCGGATAGATTAAAGACAGGTGTGTCTCAAATAGGACGTACAGACAACAGAGAGTGGACTGCATCAGAGCTAGCACAAACACAAAAGGTATTTGATTATAAGACTGGTAAGTATAGGGATTATACTCCCAATGACAACGTACTGTTTGGTAATCCTTTAGGTTTCATAAAGTCGTTGTCAGAGCCTTTAGTATTAGCACAATGGGATTCTAATGGCACACATACTGACCCGTTCACAGGTAAGATAGTAAAGCATAAGAAGGGTGAACTTAAATATAACGAAGAAGGTACATATTACTATGAGACTCTAGGTGGTAGAGAAGCTTATGGACGTAAATTTAAATCAGCATTTGACTCGTTTACTGTAGATGGTTCAGCTGCTAATAAGTATGACTTCTTTGATTCAGATGGTCTTGATAAGTCCGTAACAGGAACTGTGATGAAGACTGTAACATCACTTGCTCCTCTATTTGTACCATATGTTAATTTGGTATATGGCGGAGCTATGATTGGTGCTCAACTGCTTGATATACTTCCTACCATTTATAAATCAACCCTAGCTCTTAATGAGGACACTCCTACTGCCAACTTGATACAAGGTATTGGTAGAACATTTAAAGGGTCTACATCAGAGTATTCTCAAGAGCATATGGTATCCACAGAGAACTTCTTTAACTTAGTAACTGACGTAGCATTGCAATGGGGACAGCAAAGAGCTATCTTCAAAGGAATGAGTAAGTTACTAGGAACTGAAAGTAAACAGATTGCTGCAATGCAGGCTGCTGATTTAGAAACTGCTAAACTTATAGGTAAGAATCCTGGTAAATATGGTGGTGTTATGGATTCTGCATTCGAAATGAATAGACTTAAGGCTGCTAAATCATTCGAGAAGTTACTTGAAAAGAACAACAGAATGGCAGCTAATACAGCTCTTGGTTACATGGCAATGATGCAAGGTCTAGAGACTTTCGAAGATGCCATTGAACAAGGAGCTGATAGGTCAGAAGCAGCAGCAATAGCATGGGGAGCAGTTGCAGGTATGTATGCAGTTGATAGAACTGGTCTTGGCGAATTGTTCTTCCCTGAACTTAAAGGTAATGCTCCTACATTTAGAAAGGCCATTAAGCAAGTATCAGAAGACATTAATAAAGGATTTGGTACACTAGCTTCTACTAACATGCCTAAGCAAACTAAGCTAGCTAAGATGTTTGATACAGCCAAGACTTACTCATCTAACTATTGGTCTGACATACGTAACCACACTACTGGATTCATTGGTAAGGCTGTTGGTGAAGGTCTTGAAGAGATGTCTGAAGAGTTAGTAGTGGACTTGGCTAAAGGTACATTTAACTGGGCTCAAGATATGGGCTTTACTAAGAGCCAGAATAAGCTTGATGCTTGGGAGAATGCTTTAGAAAGGTATGGTATGAACTTCTTTGGCGGTGCTATTGGTGGTGCTATCTTCTATGGAGTAGACGTAGTACAGAATAGGAAAGCTACTAATGAGCAAACTAATCAAGAGCTTATATACCTAATCCGTAACGGACGGACATCAGAATTGATGGAAGAGCTTGATAAGATGCGTAAGAAAGGTAAGCTTGGTAATAGAAATCTATCAGCTACTAAGACTGAAGATACTGACCAAGGAACTGTATGGACATCCCCAACCGAACCTTTTGACAATCAAAATGAAGCTGTGTTCAATATGACTAAGAATTACTTACAGCATATGGATGCAGTTATTAATCAAGAAGGACTTAACTTCTCTGATGAGCAGCTTCTTGATAAGATGATTATGGGAGACATGAGAATGAAAGCTCTAGTTAACTTTGAAAGAGGTGATGGTGAGAAGTTTGGAAAGGCTATTATTAATGGCTATCAGGGTAAGATGTTGCAGGATTTCAATACACTGACTTCTGATATAGTAGCTAAACGGAATGAAATAGCTAATTTAGAGAAGAGTACCAAGGATGAGGACAAGAAGGGTTCTGTATATCAACAAGCTATGCAGAAGTTAATGCAGGAGAAGTCCGATTTGGATTTAAAGAAGCAGAAGTTCTTAGATGGTACTTACTCTGAATACTATACTGGACAGATGCTATTTGCAATCGATAGTAGTATTAATAAGTTCTTCTACGCACCTACATTTAAAGACTATGTAGAGTACAAGACTGGTAAAGACTTCCAATCGTTATCAGAAGAGCAAGTTAATGGATTTAAGGAAGGTTATGAAGCCTATAGTAAGCACAGTAAAATGGAGAATCTTGATACAGCCTATGGTATATTCAAGAAGCTTAATAAGGACTTCTCTGCTAAATTAGAGCAAGGTACTATAACTTACCAAGACTACTATAAATTTAAAGCATGGGCTTATGATAACCTAATTGATGCCAAAGCTACTCTAGACAAACTTACAATACCAGAGGGGGAAGATGCTCAACAAGTATTAGCTTCCAGATTTAGCACTGATAGAAACATCAAACCAGTTCTTAATAAGAAGTTTGTAAGAGAGACATTTATACCAATAGAGGGTGAATCAGATGCTGATGCAGAACTAAGAATGCAAGCTGTGGAAGCACAGAATGCAGAAGTACTTGCTAGAGTTCAGGAAGTAATACAACAGGCCATGTCATTCGGATTCATGGACAAAGGTACTAAAGAGTTACTTCTTAGTGTGTTAGGTGATAAGGTGTCTAATGAGAGAGCCGTTAATGCTATTAAGGGCGCAATGATAACGAATGGTGTGGTAACCATTGGCAACAACAATCCCTTACAAGATGCATTGCTTAATACTCTCAATGATGTTAATGGTGAGAATACTAACGAGATTAGCGAGAAGCTTGATAACATTCTAAATTCTTCGGAGTATAGACGTCAATTGATGAATGAAACTCTGGACAATATGGATGCAATGGGTATGTTTTATAGTGGTGAAGAAGACCCATCTGTACTAGAAGCGTTACAAGACAGAATTGATAGTCTTAAAGACACATACATGAATGCGGTTAAAGCTATTGAAGAGCAAGTACTTGCTAATCCTTACAATGCTACAATTATGCAGCTTAGAAGGGATGTACTTCAATTAAAGACTAGTCCTGTATATGACTTCTTACAGCAACTTACTAATACAGTATATGGTAGTAAATCTGACATCATTGCATTACTAGAAGAAGAATCTAAAAGGTTTGAGAATGCTCCTACAATATCTGACTATGTACTGTCTGGTAATAGGGACAAGGAAATAGAGCAAGCACTTAACATCATTCAGATGTTTAATGCCATTATAACTGCCAGCTCTACCACTGATTTAGACATTAATCAACCATTTGGACATAATGCTACTCTGAACTACTTCTTAGAGACGTACTTCCCTAAAGAAGAGTTGTATGGTATTATTAAGGATGACATAGCTCAACAGATGAGAAGTGAATTAAGTACGTTAGTAGAGCAACTTACATTCTTACAAGAACTGTCTAGGATGAACTCTATTAACCAATTCGCTAAACATGCTAAAACTGGACAGCAAATATCTAAGTTAACAGCTGAAGTACTTAAAGGTAAGAATAGGTATCAGTTCTTAAAGGATTTAAATTATAAGGGAATGTATCTATTTAAGGATATGGACATCATGTCTACTCCTACTTTAGATGATATTGACAATGTTAATTATGACAATCCTTTAATCTCTAAGGAGTTAAGTATGCTTCAAAATAAGCTATATGATAACTTCCAGGAGATTGTAAATACTACTAATGATTCTCCACAAGTAATCTTAAAAGACCTATTCTCTGGAATGAGGAAGCAATTTAACATTACTAACTTAGTAGAACAGAAGAATACTAAATTCAGTCCGGAGACTAAGTCATTAGAGGATTATGATGTATATATGATGCTACATACTCTTATGGCTCTTAAGAAGTCTGATTTTGACTATTACTTGAGAGAGACTTTAGTTGAAACTGATGCTAACTATGCTCCATTATACAGTCAGGAATATGCTGCTTATATAGCTACAGCTATGGCAGTTAATCCAGAAGTTATGAATGCTGCTATAGTTAATATGGACACACCTAAAGGTACTTATGGTAGTGAGTTATTAAGATACTATAATACTGTAATGGTTGATGGTATTGGTGGTGCAGGTAAGACAGCAGTAATTGCCAAACTAGTTCAGAATGTAATCAAGAAGTACTATCCAGAATCTGAAGTATGGAAAGTTGGTCCTACTAAGCAACAAGTTGATAACTTAGTTGGTTCATTAGGTTCTGACGGTAAGTCATTTATAGTTGAGGATTTAATGAGTCATATATTAGGAGAGGATACCTATGCTGAACTATCCAATGATATAGTTAATAGCAACAAGGATTCTAAACAGTATAAGATTCAGGACTTTGGTGATATTACTTTACCAACTGGAGATGTACAATCAGGATACTCTGCTGCGGTTATTAATGAGGATACTGAATATAGTAATGCTCAACCTCCTAAGCTAGTCTTTATAGATGAAGCTACATGGGTTAATAGCTTATATATGCAGCATATCTCTAACTGGGCTAGGAAGAATAATGTAACTATTATACCATTAGGAGATTTAAATCAGAATGGATTTAATAATGGTGTTCTAGGAGTATATAATGTAAACTCTACTGCTGCATTAATGGTTAGAACACCTAAACTTGATATTAGCCTTCGTGTTACTAACTCACAAAAGGACGATAACAATAAGACTGTTAATGCTGTTATGAACACTATAGATATTAACTATGCCGATATGAAGGATGCAGATACCCAACTTGAGGCAGTTAATAGAGCTAAAGACATCATTGGTAAGATGGAGTTACATTATTATCAAGATGATAACAATGTTCTTAATGGAGAGAAGATAGTAAGTACCGTTAACGAGGAAGAAGTTAAAACTATCTTAGAGAAGGACGGAGTACTTGGTTATATATATGACAATGAGAATACTCCTACTTATAAGATGCTACGTAATATGGCAGATGACAGAATTAAGTTCTATACTCCTAAATCTGTACAAGGTTCAGAAGCTCCTCACTTTATAGTAGATATAAACTTTGGCAAATATGACTTATCAACTCCATATGACATTCAATCATTCATGAAGTCCTTCTATACTATGATGTCTAGGTCTAAGGAAGGTACATACATCATTAATAATGGATTAGGTCAAGTTATAAAAGAGAAGCAACTTATTGAAGATGAGAATACTTCCAATACTCCAGACCCGGCTACTATTATTGACAGATTTAAGGCTGTTAGAATGATGGCATTCGATGCTGAATTAGAAGGTTATACTCCTACTAAGAGGAAAGTTGAAGCTCCTGCACAAGAATCAGAGACACCTGCTGACCAACCAGCTGGAGATAGACCTGAAGCTACATCTGAACCTATTAAGGAGAAGCCAGTAGAATTTACTCCTCCACCAGCTAGTACAGTAACTGGTAAGAATGAATTGGAGAATGAATTCCTAGATGCAGTTGAAGGTAAAGGTGAAGAATCTACCATAAACGATATACTTGACCATGAACCTATGTCTGGAATTAGAGCATATGGTTGGTATATGAGATATGGTATGAATGTTAATCCTGATGGAACATTTAGTAGAACTGTTAAAGACGATGTAGTTGATGATTTGAATGTATTTACTAGAAATGGAATTAATTACACTGAAGCTACATTATATAAACCAAAGCAGTTATTAGTAGATGTTAGAAACTACTTAACCTTTGGAGAGAAGTTTGATGCAGACTTCTTACAAAAGCTAGAAGATGCTGGATTGTCATACTTAGCTAAGCTAGGAACTGATGTATGGAATAGTGGCACATTTAACCTAGAGATTAGGAAGGATGATACTAATGAACAAGGTACAGACATTGCTAGAGACAAACAAGGTTATGATAAGACTAAAGTAGAGCCTGTTGCATTTAATATAGTGTATAGAATCAATGTAGAAGGTGGTAAGGACATTCAATTCACAGTTGGTAAGCTTACTAATCCTGATACATGGCAGAAGTGGAACAACTCTAATGGTAAGGATAAGTCTATAGCTGATAGAATTACTAAGTACAAGAGATGGTACAATGATACTAAGAAGGAAATCTTAGACAATCCTGGCACTGTTAAATACTTAGGAATTGAGAAGGATGATATATCATTCTCTAGAGCTACTAGGCTGAAGAAGGTTCCTGGACAAACCTGGAACTTAGACCAAGTAAGGTCTGCATTCCCTAATGCAATTATTAGTCCTATGTACTTATATTCTGGCAATGGCGGAACTGCAATGGTAAGTAAGTCAGTTCAAGGTAAGGGAGTTGTATTTGCTACTTCTAATAAGCATTTAAAGATTGATGGAGAGAAGGTTACTGAATCTAATCTCGCTGATATGTATTTAAAAATGCAAAGAAGAAGAAAGGAAGTATATGACCAAGCTAGAGCTAGAGGATTAGATGACAAGGCAGCTAAAGCTGAAGTTGCTGAACAAGTACCACCATTAATAAGAATGATTGTTGCTAACTCAAATGGAGCCTTCATTAATGAATACTTTAGACTGTCATTCAACGACATGGTGCATACAGCTGACGACGGAAGCACCAAGCTAGATAGAGACCAAGTTAAAGAGTATTTAGGTACATTCGGTAGTAATACTACAGCAGCTAGAATGTTAGTTGCTATGTGGAATTATAGGTCTGGATTAAGTAACTTTGTAAATGCATATGAAAGCTATAAAGAAGTAAATAGTACTGGTGAGGTTAGAGGTGCTACTGCTGTTGATGAATTTAACAGACTTATTGACCAATCTGTATCAGATGGCGGTAAGAGAGTACCTTGGAGCTCTAGTATATATAATGGCTTCATGTTTAGACTTACTTACGCAGATGCTATTAAGAAGGATGCTCCTGGTATGGTAATTAGACCTATTAATCTATCTAGGAATGAATGGGATACATTTAATTCTGGAGGTAGAATTCCAAGAACTTTAACTTATGGAGTATATATAGACCCAGCAGTTGCTAAGGCTCAATTGTCTATCCTTAATAGTATATTTGAAGTATTGGGTGAGTATATATCCTTACCTAGTAATACAGAATTTACTATTGCAACTAATGGCAAGGACATGCAGAATATACTGGCCCAATTAATAGCTGACAATGGAGAGATAGAATTTACTGATGGCAAGAATACATTTAAACATCCAGCATCAGAACTGGGAGGTATGGGTGGTTCCTTTAAATTAGTAAGTTTACTATCTTCAGTATATAAGCTATTCTCGGCAGGACATAAGACAGATGACAATTATATATTTAGAGCCAGAGGTAGAGATGGTGCAATTAAAGAGAGTGGCTTAGAAGGACTTAACTTAGACATAGTAAGGGCAGTTAACGATGCTGGAAGGAACAATTACTTCTCTGTTATTAATAACATGTTTAATACTATCTTCCATGGCACTCCTATAGTTAAGGAAGGCGCAGCCACAACTACTTATGCTCCATTTATTAATGGTATATATTACACACCTAGAACTCCTACTTCACATGATAGTAGACCATCTGACTTCTATCCTACTAGAAACAGACCTGAACAATTCTATATAGATACTGCAATAGAGAGTCCAAACTTCGAGATTACTATCGACCCAACCGTTTTAACTGAAAGAGACTTTGGTAATGGAGTTCCACATACTAGACAGTCAGAGTTTGACAATATGCTTCAATTGAATATTAGAGGAATTGAGGATATATTTAGCGGATATGACTCATTGGATGTTTATATGGCAGAAGCTAGACAGAAGTATGAGAAGGAGGGTGATGCGGCATTTGACAATATTATTAAAGAGTACAGTTCTAAAATAGGCAACATGCTTAATCAGAAGATTGAAGCTAGGCAGCTAAATGTAAAGAATGACCCTGTAATAAGATTGGATACAACTATCGACGAGAATGGTATGTTAGTTGCGACAGAATTACATACGCTATTAAGGGAGATAGACAAGAAGAGCTCATCTCTATTACCTAAAGACAAAGACGGCAATATAGATATGTCAACTATTCAGAATATAGAATATGATAGTAGTAATTTGAAAGATTTTACAGTAACTTTGCAGGGAGGACAAACGATTAAAGGTGAGATTATAGACGGAGAGGTTAATATACAAGATACAGTAATGTATAGTGTACCATTTGACCCGAGACGTGACGAGAAGCTGAAAGTATTTGAAGAGGTACTTAACGATTATGACAATCTTAGGGAGACCGAAATTGCTGATTTAATCAGACAATTAAGAACTGCCAAATCGCTTACTCCAGAAGCTGCTGAAGCTTTACTAGAGAAGGCTAAATTGGTTGACAGTCACTTTGAGGGATACTTAACTGATGAACAGTTAGGCGAGCCTGACATCTTGGATATTATGGAGTATGTTAACAGCTTAGCTAATAACAAACAAGTAATCGATAGTCAAAACTGTAAATTTAATATATAACAAGAATGGCATGTACTAACTTTGACATAGGACTCCACAGAATTGATGCTGAAGGAATCCTTAGAGGAACGGTACTAAAGTTTAGGAAGGCTGACCCACTGTCTACAGAGGAATTTGTACAGCACTTCTATAACAACTTAAAGAGTACTAACCTATTCAACCTAGAGAGCGAGGCAGAGTTTGTCTCGCTTTCTAAGGTTATAGAAGATTTTATTAAGACATCCAGGATTCTTAAAGAGGACCAGAAGGAACAGTTGTTAGCTGAATATGCTGGACCCCTTAGTAAGAATTTTGGAGTTAATCCAGAGACATCAACCATTGAAGAGGTTGACAAAGACCTAGTAATACCAGATGGTCTTGAGACTATTAATAATGAAGTGTCTAATTCAGAGAAGAGAATACTTACTCCTTCTATGAGTGATATGTATGGCTCTGCTACTGTAGTACAAGAGTACATGCTAAATCAATTCAGATACAACATTATAGAAGCATCTTTAGTAAACTTTACAGACGGTAAACTTATTAAAGGAGTAGAAGATTTAAATCAGTATATAGCTAAGTATAAAAACAATCTATTCAAGAAGCTAGTAGATTACATTAGAATGGCTAATGCTGAAGATGGAGTTGAGACTGACAATAGCATCTTAGATACTATTTACGTAGATGGAGTTCCCAATACCGAGAATATGGCTAAGGTATTACAAATGGCAGAAGCCATATTTAAGGACATGCCTAGGTCTAAATTAGATAGTGCATATGTATCTAGGAAGAGAAGGTTTGAAGATGTTTATAAGAATCAAATGCTTGTAGATGGATTCAACTCTTGGGCTATTCTGTCTAATGGTAACTTTGATACTATTCTTAAAAGCCTATTTGGTAAGAATATGGAGATTAAGAACAAAGGCTATGTAGGAGTAGAAGTACCTGTAAGTATTAATAAGTATCAATTCAAAGCTGGTTCTAATATGGTTAAGACATGGAGAACTAACGAGAATGTAGATGCTATTAGTGAGATAGGTAATGTATCAAGACTACTTATAGAGCAAACTCCAGTTCTTAGTTACGTTACTGGCGAACAAATTAGAGACAACTACTTAACTCTTAAGCAGTTCTTACATTCAATGAACAAGCTTAAGGATGAAGCTAACTTCCTTAAATTTAGTGACAGATTACAAGAGTTAGTAGTTAACTTCCATTCTGCTCCTAACTATTACCTAAAGAGAATATTGGAAGAGATTCTTAACAATAATTCTAGGTCTAGAGTATTTCAAATTAATGATTTAAATGTATTTAAATCAGTATATGAGAAGTTCTATAATCATCAGAGCTTTAATTCACTATATAGTATCATTAATAGAGATTATAAGCAATCTAATGCTATTACTACTTACGACTTACTTGATTCAATATCGGGAGTAGTAGATAGAACTAATGCTGCTAGATACATTGAATACGCTATGAATCAGGACTTAGGAGACTTAGATACTGCTGAAATCAAGCAATCTAATGTTAACAGACGTAAGATTCAAAGAGAGAATGACATAGACATTTCTAATGAATTACGTGCTAATAGAACTGAATTACTTAACAAATGGGGAGTTACTGTTGCTAATGCAACTCTAGGTGACATCTCATTCAAATTACCATATAAGGATGGAACTATTACTCTTGTATATAATAGGTCTG
>OJNU01000109.1_pt1 | contig 75761 bp, 76 predicted proteins | sample 1597941 | NCBI WGS metagenome assembly OJNU01 (sample SAMN01915228, study PRJEB22387) | human gut metagenome | isolation source: stool | host: Homo sapiens | place: USA | reverse complement strand
ACAAAACAGAACGCACCCGGGCTGTTGTCACCGAGCAGGCCGAGACCCGCGCTGAGATAATAGAAACCGAGCCCGTCAAAGAGGCCACCAAGGTCGAAGCGGGAATCACCGCCGGGCCGCACCGCGATCCCTACATGGAAAGATACAACCAGTTGCTGGAGGAGATGAAACAGCAGGAGGCCCGACGCCACGCCGAACTTATGGAGGCTATCCGCGAATATGTGACCGTCGCAACCGCGCCCTTCCTGTCGCAGAAGGCCCTCGACACCCTCCTCACCAACATCGAGCAGATGGCCTGCGGCCGGACGGACTCCTGCCTGCCGCTGCGCTCCAACCCGGACCGCCCATTGCGGTCGCCGGAGTTGCGCCACCTGGCATGGAACATCGGCGAGCGGCTCCACATCTCGCTCGAAGAGCGGGCTCGATTCATCAAATTGTCGTTTCCCCACGAACTCAACAACGCCACCGTCGAATACCTGCAGCGCAACATGCGTGTCACAGTCCCGAGCCATATTCCAATCGACATCCCCGACGAGGGCGATTTCCGCTTCCATCTGGAACTGATCGGTGTCCATCGGAAAAAATGAACCCCTGCTGATGAAAAAATGATTCCCGTCAGCGTTGGTCTGCGTGAATTCATTCCGTTGGTTTGCGCCATGTTGAACCGCATAAAAACAATAACGGCATGGCAAAGGACCAACTTACATTCAACGACCTGCCGACGGTGGTCGGCGAGCTGTGCGACCGGATCGCAAGCATGGAGAACCTGCTCTCGGAGAACATCTCGCGGCAGAGCGCACCCCAGGAGAACACGCACGTCCCGATGACGGTGCAGGAGGCATGCGAATATCTTCGGATGCCCCTTTCGACCTTCTACTACAAAGTCAAGAAGGACAACATTCCCGTCATCAAACAGGGCAAGCACCTATACATCTATCGGGACGAGCTGGACAAATGGCTGGAATCGTCCCGCAAAACCCCGCCCACACAAAGTTTCGAGGAGGAGAACGAGGCCCTAATCGCCTCGCACCGCCGCAAACCCAACCTCCAAAACTGGTAGGCGATGGAAACGACAGACAACCATACGCCAACACCAGAGGAATTGACCCTCTGCATCGAGGAGTCGGCCGTGCGGGCAGCGGACGCCTGCGAGCAGTCGCCCGCCGTGCTGCGGGTGGACGGCTCCGTGATCGGGACGCTAGGCAACTTCAGCGCCTCGATCGGGAAGGCCAAAAGCAAGAAGACATTCAACGTCGCGGCCCTCACCGCGGCGGCCCTGACGAACGGCACGGTGCTCCACTACCGAGCCTCCTTCCCCGAGGAGAAGCGGGGCATCCTCTACATCGACACCGAGCAGGGACGCCCCCACTGCCAGCAGGTGCTGCGGCGCATCCTGCGGCTGGCGGGACTGCCCGAGGAGCGGGATCCCGACAACCTGGTGATGCTGACGCTGCGCAAATTCCCGCCCGACATGCGGCTGGCCATCGTCGACCATGCCATCGGCACCATCCCCCACCTCGGTCTGGTGATTATAGATGGCATCCGCGACCTGCTCTACGACATCAACTCGCCCAAGGAGGCGACCGACATCATCTCCCGTTTCATGCAATGGACCGACGACCGGCAGATCCACATCCACACCATCCTGCACCAGAACAAGAATGATGAAAACGCCCGCGGCCACATCGGCACGGAACTCAACAACAAAGCAGAAACCATCATGCAGGTCGAAGTGGACAAAGAGGACAAGACTGTAAGCGTGGTCGAAGCCGTCCATATCCGTGACCGTGAGTTTGAGCCTTTCGCCTTCCGCATAAACGAGGAAGCCATGCCCGAACCGGTAGAGTCCTATCTGCCCAAAGAGAAGAAGACCGGACGACCAACCAAAGGACCGTTCGATCCGGACAAGGAGATTCCAAAGAATGTACATCGTCCAGCATTGGATGCCGTTTTTGCCAATGGCAACATCAACAATTACGATGATTATATAGAACGCTTGAAAGAGGGTTATGGATTACAGGGTATAAAACTCGGTTATAACAAGGCGGTAAAGGTCGCAACATTGCTCAGCGACAAACAAATGGTTATAAAAGAAGGGAAAGATTATGCCTTCAATCCAGAATACCATTATTGAGTTCAACTTTACTTTATTGTTGGGGCGTATATATAAGAATAAAGCAAAGTCGGAGGAAGACATCATGTGAGATATTCATATTCTCCCCTCTTTTAGAGGCTAGTATCATCCTATGTTTCCTATCCGAGTGCCAGTTCACTATACGCATCCGATATGGCTTGCCGTGAAGCATCAACAGGTAACTGTTGCGAGATATGCCAAGGTATAACCTCACTGCGTTACGGTTGTACATTGGCGCTCTCGCCTGCTCAGTTCCCTTGCCGGTGCGGTACTCGCAAGCTCGCACCTATTCAACCATTATAAAATGATTCAGATGAAAGAAGATATTGAAAATACATCGGACTCCTCGAAAGAAACCAGAAGTGTCTTCATCGGAGCAAAAGTCACTCCTACTCAGAAGGAGCATATAAAATCACTGGCCGGACAATGCGGCATGACTGTAAGTGACTACATATTATCACGTGCGTATAACTTCAAGCCAAAAGCAAGGCTCACGAAAGAAGAAGCGGTACTGTTACAGAATCTGGATGATTGTCGGTCAGACCTCGTAAAATACACCTCCGCCCTACACGGAATGTCCACAAAGCAGCGCATGGCAATGTTCAATCAGGTTCCGTTTATGGTGGGCTGGCTGAAAGAATTAGGTAATGTGGCTGAAAATATCTGCCAGTTCCTGAATGCTGTAAAAGAGAAGAACAAAATTCCGTCCACCCCTAAATCCGAAGAAGAATGATTGCGAAAACCAAAGCCATATCGCACGGCATAAACGACCTCCGTTACATTACCGGCGAATCACAGCATAAGAAGCATCCGGAGAAAATCTATCGGGTATTGGACAATCTGTTGTCCTCAGAACCGGATGCTATGGGGATATGGAACTCCATGCAGTTGACCCTATCCCAGCATCGACCGATAAAGAACTCCGTTATCAGAATCGAGCTGAGTCCATCACCCGAACATACCCGATTCTATGACATCGAGGACTGGCAAAAACTCTGGCACGACTTCGCAGAGGAGTTCGACAAACAAGTGATTACCGGTAAGAACGGAAAAGTCCGTTCTTGCCAAACCAATTTGGCTAATAGCAAATACTCGGTTTGGTTGCATACGGAATCCAAAGGTGAAGTCCCCCACCTCCATGCTGCGGTTTGCCGTTTGGATGAAGATGGAAATATCAACAATGACCACAATATTCATCTCCGGGCGCAACGTGCAGCAGAGCGAGTGGCAAAGAAACGTGGCTGGACGACTGCGGCACAAATCCGAAATAGCAACATCCCACAGGTGAACAAGGACTGTATGGAGGTGTTGAGAGCGATGCCGTCATGGTCATGGGATGAGTATAAGAATGCCCTTGCACAGAAAGGCTATACCGTGCATGAACGAGAGGACAAGCAAGGTATTCTCCGTGGTTATGCACTCGTGCATGGGAATACCAAATACAAGGCTTCAGAATTGGGAGTCGGCAGAAATCTTATGATCTCGAAACTTCCTACAACATGGAAGAAACTGCACCACCAGCCGACCACAACCATTAAGAACAATACTCCCCAAGTCGTCCAACAACCAGCAGAACATAAGGCTGTCCCTATTGACTACACCCAATATCGCGCAGACCGTTCAGACATGATTCCCTATACCCTTAACCATGAAGGCAAGGAATACCGATTCTATATTCCGGGAAAAGTGCTTGACTGTTTCAATGACGAGTTCGATTACAGGTTTGTTGCCAACTGTCAAGAGCTTACTGATATAGCGGTAGCTATTTTTGTTGGGCTACTTGATACGCAGAATGTTGTAACTGGAGGTGGTGGCGGAGGTTCGCAAAGCGACCTTCCGTGGAGAGACAAGGACGAAGACGATTTGCAATGGGCTCGCAGATGCGCTCGTGCCGCCAGTCGTTCGTTAGGAAAGAAACCAAAAACAGGATTAAAACGATAAGCCTATGAAGTCAAGCATGAAAAAGAAATTCGATTTTTCCGCAGAAATGAATGAAGCGGAATCCATAAAAGCCACTCCCAAGAATGAATATCTGGAAGAAGAGAAGCAACTACTTGATGTGAACGCTAAAGAACTTGCCAGCCTGAATGACAATGTGCATGAGATGAGTATAAATCTGGACAATTTACTTAAATTTCTACGGGAGTATAAGTTAACTACTGCCCAAAGTACGCAGGAGCAAGCCGAAAAATTCGGGCAATCTGTACTTGATAAGTTCCTTGGCCAAATTCAAGACAAATGGGATGAAACTGAACGGAAAATCCACCAGGCAGACAACTATATTCTCATACCGCATTCGGTATTCTATATTCTGATTATCATTCTGGTTGTCCTCTCTTCTTTTTTCGCCGGCATTATAATAGCTAATGCAGAGATTTTGCACTCGGTATTGATTTGGAAAGTTGCTATTGGTTGTATTCTCATAGCTGTTTGGGGGATTGGAATAGCGGTAATTGTGCAGAAGTTTTTGGCTAGGCGTAAATAAACGAAAAGTCTCAATTGGATAGAATTACTATCGGTTGAGACTTTATTTTCATACTTGAATTAATCTTCTAAATCCCTTGCAACTTCAGGGAAATTATCTTTAATAGTTCCTTTAATACCGCCATGTATAGAATACTGCTTGATTTGAGTAGTTTGAGCTTTTGAAGATTCATGCTCTTCTTTTGAATACAGAATAGGAATTGGTTCAGACTGATAGTAGTTTATCCTATCTGTATTTATATATCTTACCTCATATGCCTCTTCAAAAGGAGTTATGAGATATATCTTTATTGATGCATCAAATGTGTATATCTGTTGACGGCATAATTCTCCGGGCAAAATAGCCTTTGTTTCTCCTTGCCGTATTTGAATATAATCGCTTTTTGGTTTTAACCTTACATCTAAATGATGACGAGCCTCATTTATCATAATGCGATACACTTCTACCGGATACGAATTATTTTTAATCTGGATCTTCAATCCCCACATCGTATCATTCTTCAAACTTATCTGAATTTTGGGATATATGTTACTTCCAGCTTGAATGCGCTCTAATTGATAATGACGTGAGTACATCTCAGCCATTTGCGACAAACTATCAATCTGTTTCTGAGTCCCTTTCTGATTTATTAAGACAAGAATAAAAGTTGCAGCTGTAGCCAAGGCTCCCAAGGCCATAATACAATCAACAATAATCTCAAATAACATAACTACCTCCTAAAACGACATTCAAATATACAACATAATTCTGAATCACAGAACAATTGAGAGCGAAGAAATTACAGTATTAATTCCCTCGCTCTATACATAACTTTATTTACCCAGTGACTTGAAAACCTTGGTAATGCAACGCTTTTTCTGCTCCATATTGGGATGAACATATAAATCCAACGTAGTTGAAATGTTGGAATGCCCTAATAATACGCTGACTGTTTTATAGTCACAACCGACTTCTATACAGCGAGTCGCGAAACTGTGGCGAAGTCCATGATACTTCAGCTTGGGAATATCAAGTTTCTCCATAAGCCTTTTATAGTAGTTGCGATATGTGCGTGGCTCTGTCGGACGCTCATCATTAGTAAGAATGTAATAATCGTCATTAATTACTTTTTTCAAAGGCTTTAACATAGTAAGCAATTCTTTGTTTATCGGGATTTCACGGCAAGAGTTTTTTGTCTTTGGCGTGTTGATGACCAGCTCTGTATGTTTTCTCTCTCCTTCTATGATATAGATGCGTTCTATCGTCCGGTTAACGGTTAGAATCCCGTCATATACATTGATGTCGCTCCATTTCAAAGCACAGATCTCCCCTATACGCAGACCGGTACTAAGGCTGATATAGATACCAAGTCCCGGAAAGGAAAAGTGGCTCTGAATATAGTTCAGAATCTTTTTATGATTTGCCACGGACAAGACCTCCAACTTTTTACCAGCAACGTCTGTTGGGTACTTAATATCCCATTCGTAATAGTTCATCCATTCGTTTTTCACCCCGAATTTCATAACCATCTTCAGAACAATCAAAATGTCTTTAACAGATTTTACGCTCAATCCGCCTTCCAACTTTTCAAGTACAAATCCTTGTACATCATGTTCATGAAGTTCGTTACTCTCACCAAACTTTGGCAAAATATGATTTTCGAGAATCAACATATAAGCTGCCATTGTTGACTGTTTTACATACGGTCGCTTGTCTTCTCGCCATGCGTCCGAAATTTCTCTAATTGTCTTCTGAATCATAATCTCGAATTTAATTGGTTCTAATAATTAGAGAAATATAATAGGTAATGTTCCCCATTTGAGATTTCCTGAGTTTACGGATGAGTGGGGAAAATATAAGTTATCAGATGTATGCTCTTTCTTTTCAGGAGGAACACCGTCTTCTTCAAAGAAAGAATATTACGATGGCAGTATTCCTTTTATTCGTTCAGGAGAATTGCATATGAATAAGACAGAACTTTTTATAACCGAAGAAGGTTTGAATAATTCTGCTGCTAAAATGGTGGAGATTGGTGATTTACTTTTAGCATTATATGGAGCTACAAGTGGTGATATTGCAATTGGTCAAATTAAGGGGGCTATTAATCAGGCTATATTATGTATTCGTACAACACAGAATAAGAAGTTCATTGAGTCTGTTTGGAAAAAGCATGTCGAAAAGTTACTTCAAACTTATCTACAAGGTGGTCAGGGTAACTTATCCGCTGATATTGTGAAGAATATTTCTTTCTATTTTGCAAATAGTAGCGAACAAATGAAATTGGCAAAGTTCATTTCGTTACTTGATGAGCGCATCGCCACCCAAAACAAAATCATTAAGGATTTGAAGAAATTAAAGTCCGCCATTGTTGATAGACTCTATTCATCTATAAATGGCGAGACTTATTCTTTTCATCAACTTTTTGAAGTAGCCAATGAGAAGAATAAAAAACTTATCTATAAGAATGTTCTTTCTGCCAGCCAAGAACTTGGTATGATTGAGCGTAGCGATATAAACATAGACATCAAATTTGAACAAGACAGTATTAGTGGGTATAAGATTGTCCGCAATGGTGATTATGTAGTACATCTTCGTTCATTTCAAGGAGGTTTTGCTTTCTCTGATAGAACAGGAATATGTAGTCCGGCGTATACAATCCTACGTCCAAATGATTTAGTGGGATATGGTTATCTGTCTCATTTTTTCACATCAAAACTGTTTATTAAGTCTCTTAAACTTGTAACATACGGCATACGTGATGGACGCTCTATCAATGTGGACGAATGGCTGAATATGACAGTTACCCTTCCAAACATACAGGAACAGGTACGCATCCTTACAATAATAAACGCCATTGATGCAAAACTTCACATTGAAATTAAGAAACAATCCTGTTTGTTTAGACAAAAGTCTTATTTACTGAATACCATGTTTATATGAACATCTGTTTCAGTAAATGTGATTTTTGTGTGGAGCACGACATTTGTAAACATTTATTTACTGCTAATGTTTTCTCTATCGTTTCAAGGATAAAAATGATTGATTTAGATTTTTCTTTCTCCATCACAGGAAAACTCATATTCAATATGTCATCGCCATTGAGATTTGCAATAGCTCCATTACCCCCTTGCAGTGATTGATACACTAACCTCTTGTATCTTCGTGATTGCATTAACCATTTTGCAAGGGGATGTGATGTCCGATAGATACCGCAAAATGCACCTACTGTAGATTGTCCATCGTTAAATGGGTAATATGAGTTTTTTCCTACAAGTGCAGAAGAGCCATTAGCCATACAAATAACAATATCCCCTTTTCGTAGAATTTGGCTTGTAGCAGGTGTCCTACTCACATAAACGACTTCTCCTTTGTCTACATGGTTACCATAATTCAAATTATTTGCTCGGATTACAGCCGTGGCAGCTTTATTTTCTGTAACATCTTCATTTGCATAAGTTAATCCTCTTACAAAATAACCTATATCGCCTAATTTGAGCAATTCACTATTTCGATTACACAATAGCATTTCAACAATGGCGGACATAACCGAAAAATCATCCTTAATTCAGGCAATTATTTATCAGAAAAAGACAGCTGGAATAAGCAAAGGTGATTGGCAGAAAACGGAATTAAGCAACGTTCTGCAAGAACGAATCGAAAAGAATATAAATGGTCACATCATTTGTTCTGTTTCCGTCAGTAAAGGTGTCGTTAATCAGATTGAATATCTTGGACGTTCTTTTGCGGCAAAAGAAACACTTCATTACAATGTCGTTAAATACGGTGACATTGTTTACACGAAAAGCCCTACCGGAGATTTTCCGTATGGTATCGTGAAACGCAGCTATATTAAAAATGACGTTGCGGTTTCACCACTATACGGTGTCTATATGCCGGTAAATGACTACATCGGGGTTATTCTGCACTTCTATTTCATGCAACCAAGCAACGCTTTCAATTATTTGCATCCACTTATACAGAAAGGGGCAAAGAATACCATCAACATTACTAACGAACGTTTTTTGAAAAACTCTATCCCTCTCCCCAAAGCAGAGAATGAAGCAATCTATATTGCGAATACCTTGATAAGCATTCAGAAAAAGATTGATATAGAGAAAAAAATGTTGCGGTCATATGAAAAGGAGAAACAATATTTGCTGAGTAAGATGTTTATATAAACAACTGGCTTAAGAGGTGATTTTTCTGTTCACAAAGCAGCTTGGCTATGCTCTTTTCAACGGAAAGTTTATCTGAATAGGTTTTGAGGGCTGAATATATCTTCCTCTGCCTTTCTACTGTTGGAAAAGAAAAAACTTTCTTCATAAAGTCATTCTTTTGTAGATTAAAGCGTGTACTGCCTTGCGCCAGCGGAAAAACCACCTTTCTAAACGATTTTGTTGAAACATAAAATGCTAAGAAAGGAGGGAAAATCTTATTTTCATCTATAATATGGATGCCAAAGCAGAAACTATTTAGGTATAATGGATAAGTGTCTCCCAAATACACAGCTCCCATTCCAACTTCCTCTGCCGTTTCAGATGACAAGGTGAAAAGAATATCGCCATAATGGACAACTGATTGTTGTTCTGTTTCATTGATTTTGACTAAACCTACATTAGCCGTATCAATGATTTGATTCTGATAGACATTCATATATGTTATGTACGGACAGCCTTCACCAAAATCTTCTGCACTTTTACCTAATAAGCCGGAATACGGTTCTCCAAAATCGTTAAAGGACAATTTAACTTTATGTTGTTCTGATTCTATTAAAGCATCACACATTGCCTGAATTAAGGATTCATATTTCTCAATGATTTTGTTTTGGGTAGCGATGCGCTCATCGAGGAGGCTAAGTAAACGGGATATTCTATTCTGTTCCTCTATAGCTGGTATTGAGAACTCAAATTCTTCCATTTGTCGTTTATCACCTCTTGGCATTTTTACGCCTTTTGCCCCTGACATTGCGTAGTTTATGAATTTGTCTGAGGCAATGATATTATACAAGAAGTCGCTTTGACATCGAGTAGTCCTAAGAACAAACACATCGGCACTACAACCACCAAATCGGTCAGACTGCCATACCTTTTTCAGATATGGGCGGATGTTAGATATAAGAATATCATTAGGTTTAATTGCCATTACATTTCCATCGGTGGGAATTGAGGAAGCCTCCTTAATTCCTCCAAAATTTGGGATAAGATTCTCGGTAGAGATATAACAGGATGCGTCTAAACTATCTGCGGGAATCCTTGATTTTTGGAACTCAGCGACATCTTTAAGCTCGACTCGTTTCCACTCCCCACTAAACTCAGGAAATCTCAAATGGGGAACATTAAGGACTTTATTTTCGTTATTATCTGCCATAATCATTATTCTTTATCGGGATTGATATCAAACGGCAACAATTTGTCACCATCATTAAACCGGTCAAAATCAGAGACAAACGAACGGTCTTGAATCACTTTGTATTTTTCATACTCACCATACGCCTTCTTTTGTGCTTCTTCTTGAGAAACTTTACCGGCTGAATCTTGTGCTTGATAGTCCATTGTAGCAAGAAACTGTTCAAGACGTTGCTTCCAGTCGGCCATCGTTGTAATGATATGGCGTTGGGCTCGCAGCTCTGCAAATTCAAGAAATGCGTTAGTTACGCCGTTAAGTTCGGAAACCTCTTTGTCTGACAAGTAGTTCTTTGCCACAATCGTATCGGATTTCTGGACTCTGCCATCGGGAGCTTTCTTCCAAGTGGTCAGTCCCATGTGCGGCATTTCCGAGTCGGCACGTTCATATACTATTTCGGCAGCAGTACGATGAGTTACAGCCAAGTGCATCATGTTTTGCACCATTTTGAAGAACAATTTGGTACAATCCGACTTCGGGTCGTAATCCGCACTGCATTCGGCATAGATGTCTGTTATCTTTTGGTAGTATCTGCGCTCTGAGGTACGTATCTCACGAATACGCTCCAGTAAATCGTCAAAATAATCTTTGCCAAAGTGTTTTCCCTGCTTCAAGCGTTCGTCATCAAGCGCATATCCTTTAATGATAAATTCCTTCAATACAGATGTAGCCCAGATACGGAACTGGGTGGCTTGATAGCTATTGACACGATAACCTACCGCAATAATAGCATCCAAATTATAGAACAGCGGTGTACGTTCCACATCCCTTTCTCCCTCTGATTGAACTATCTCAATTTTTCGGATAGTTGCCTCTTTGGTAAGCTCGCCTGTTTCGTAAATCTGACCAAGATGATAGTTGACAGTCCGTACATCCACCCCGAACAAATCGGCCATACGCTTTTGTGACATCCAAAATGTTTCACTGTTGAATATCACTTCTATTCGTGCCTCGCCTTGCGCCGTTTTATACAGCAAAATGTTAGAACTCAACGAATTTCGCATCAATTCGTTTGTCGAAATTGTTCGAGTAAAATAATCGCGAGCTTGTTGTACCAACACTTTTTTGACATCGGCATTTTCGGCAACAATCATACATGCCATACGAGACAGACGGAAGATATTGACCTTACGGAATGAACCGCTTCCAATCCTTACCATATCAACCGCTTGGTTGAAATGGTCGTCTACATTCATTCCTTTTTCACCTGCCACCTTGATAGCCTTGTCTATGACTCTTTGGAATTTCCAATAAGCCGAATAGCCCATAGCAGCGCACAGGTCGCGAGAACTCCAGTATTCGTTTCCGCCCTCATCCTGACGGCGTATATTGCCGAATGATGGACGCATTTCGGGGATGTTGTCTATCTCTGCCATAGTGTAATTATTCAACCAGCCCCAATTCTTTCAAATATACCTCTATCTCCTTATCCAATTCGGCTCGCTTGGCTTCCAATTCCTTTATTTCAGCCATCACAGCTTTGATGTCGATAGGCTCTTCTTCCTCAAAAGTATCGACATAGCGAGGAATATTCAGATTATAGTCATTTTCGGCAACCTCCTGTAAAGTAGCAAGATGACTATACTTTTCAATTTCCTTGCGGTCACGGTAGGTTTCTACAATCTTCTGTATATGCTGAGGGCGGAGTTTGTTTTGGGTCTTGACCTTTTCAAACTCTTTGCTGGCATCAATGAACAAGATATTATCGTCTTCCTTACGGCATTTCTTCAATACGAGAATACAGGTCGGAATACTTGTACCATAGAATATATTGGCTGGCAAACCGATAATAGCATCGATATAGTTTTTCTTCTCTATCAGGAAGCGGCGTATAACACCCTCTGCATTCCCTCGGAACAGAACTCCGTGCGGAGCAACGCAAGCCATCGTACCACCTTCATTGAGGTGATGAACCATATGCAGAATAAAAGCATAGTCGGCTGTTTTCTTAGGTGCAAGTCGTCCTGCTTTACTGAAACGGTCGTCGTTGTTGAATTTGTCGGCAGCACTCCATTCGGCAGAGAACGGAGGATTTGCAACCACTGCATCGAACTGCATATCATCGAATGCGTCCCATTCAAGCGTATCGCCATTCTCTATTTTGAAGCTGCTGAATCGGATACCGTGCAGCAACATATTCATTCGGGCAAGGTTGTAAGTAGTCGGATTTTTCTCTTGTCCGTAGATATATGCTGCCTTACCAATACTTGCCGCACGGAGCAATAGCGAACCACTACCACAAGTAGGATCATAAACATTACGCAACCGGTTATGCCCAAGAGTAACAATCTCCGCCAATATGCGGCTGACCTCTTGCGGAGTATAGAACTCACCGGCTTTCTTGCCTGCACCGGCAGCAAACTGACTGATCATATACTCATAAGCATCGCCCAAAATATCAATCTCCTGAGAGGCCTCCACTCCGAATTTTATATCATCAAGTGCAAGCAGAACATTGCTTACAAGCGTATTCTTGTCATCGGCTGTCTTTCCGAGCTTAGGGGAAGCAAGGTCAATATCCGAAAACAGACCACCAAAATCCTCTTCGCTGTCACGTCCGAGCGTACTATCCTCAATGCGTTTCAATGAACGTTCCAGCATCGGAAGGATATTTTCTTTCCGCTTGATAGCTTCGATTACAGACGAAAACAAGAATTTCGGCTCAATGAAATAGCCTATATTTTCCAAGCACTGGTTCTTGACCTCTTCCTGCAATTCCGCAGCATCCGAATCGGTCATTTCCCATAATTCCTTGAATGTAACTTCATCATCCTCCAATGCACTGTTGGCGTATGTTTCTATCTTCTCCGACAGGTATTTGTAGAAAATGAAGCCCAAGGTAAAATACATGAAATCGCTTGCCGACATATTGCCGCGCAAACGGTTTGCGACCTCCCAAAGCTGGTCACGGAGTTTCTGTTGCAGTTCTTCGCTCATATCTTTATTGCTCTATATTATCTTGTATTACATCACTTTCCGGCAATGGTATATTGCTCTCTATTATACTTCTCAGGTCATCTAGCACTTTCCCTTTATATGAGAAATATTTTGCCCCTTGATATGCACCCGATGTATTCCGTTTCTCTTCCGGCATAAACGTACCGACAAAAGGGGACAATTTATAAATACGCCCTTCGTATTCAACGGAATCATCGCTTGCCACCTTGACTTCCGTATCCGTAGGAATAAATGTAACGCATTCTCCTATTTTAATACCGACCATACTGAATTTGAAACGGCCTCGCTTTACGGTTCGTTTCTGCACGACAGGCAATGAATCTTTTTCGTTATGGCAAACCGGTTTATTATCTACATAGACCGTAACAACCGCATCATCAATCATCTTGGCTATGTCATTGAATATATCCAAAGCTATTTGCGGCGGCACATTGAAAAACTCCCGATTCTGACGAATACGCAAATCCGTCAACCGATCAATAGTCTTATGTACATGCTTTTCAACATCGTTATATTTGATCGTCTGAATAGTTGCATAAATCTCAAAAGGCAACGGAACAGCCGTATTATCAAGTTCCTTGGAACGTATATCTACAGGCCGCGCACTTTTACCGATTTTGACCCAATCCTCACGAAAACTTGGATTAGTCAAGATATACACATATCCGGGTTCATTTGTCTTTACCATATCAGTATTTCTTTTAATCCCAACTGAAAGTGCGTATGATATTACGCAATCTGTCTAAAATCCTCGTCAACGCCTTTCTCGTCTTTATCAGTCCGAGATGCTTCTCTTTCAACGCCTTCTGTATGATTTCCGGCTGTTCTTTTTGCTGATAATCATATTCTTTGAGAAAGTGATTCAATACTGATGACGATATATCCTCTTCCTCAGCCAATGAGTTGACGGCATTTTCTCGTTCAACGGCAATATAGCGGTTCAACCGTTCTTCCAAATCGCTTGTACCGTCAACCTTGCCTCGCTGCATCATGAAGTTTTCCTTATCGTCATCCACATTCTTTTGAATGAAGCCATCGATAAGTTTGGCCTTGCTGCGCATTTCAGCATCTTTAATCATCGTGTCAATGATATTTTGGCGGCGTTCCGCGTAATCGGCACTATATGGGTCAAGTTCTGCAATGAGTTCAAGGATATATGCCACATTGATAACGTCGCTATGCAAAAGTTCAAGGCAGAAATCAACATCGCCGAGGTCTCCATCATCCGGAGTATCTGTATTATCATCCGGTTTGGGTGACGGTGCTGGATCGACAAGTGCAAAAGTATCATGGATATCAAGATACTTACTTCTGAAATCCATAAACTGCTGTTCCGTCATGCCGAGATCATCAGACTCTTCATTATAATCCTCGTATATCTGTATTTCAGCATGTTTACGGATAATATCACGGAATGCCAAGACAAACTCCTTCTTAGCTTTTTCACTCTGCAAAAGGTCTATGCAATTTGTGTCCGGATATTTCTTCAGGAAATCGGTAGCAAGCACCTTGTATTCCTGTTTGACTTCTTCAAACGGAGGTCGCACTATTTCTTCCGGATTGTTGCTGTTGCTGAATAATTTGATAGCTGCATCTACATTGCTTTTCAAATCACGGAAACATACAATCTTTCCGAAGCGTTTCTTTTCATTCAGCACACGGTTCGTCCGGCTGAATGCCTGCAACAAACCGTGGTATTCCATATTCTTGTCAACATAGAGCGTATTGAGTTTCTTGCTGTCGAAACCGGTAAGGAACATTCCGACAACAAGGCAAAGATCAAGCGGCTTCATATCAGCTCGCTTCTTTTTCATACGCAGGTTGATGTCATCGTAATATGCACGGAAGTTCTCTGTCGTAAACGATGTACCGAACATTTCGTTATAGTCATCCATGATAGCTTGCAGCTCATCGACTTCGCCTGCACTGTCATTCAGATAAGAACCTGTACCCATTCCTGTCAGTTCATCATCCTGACTTCCATTGGCTGCATAGGTAAATACTGCCCCTATACGAATCTTGGGATTCAGTTCCTTGAATATCTTGTAATAGCGGATAAGCATCGGCACTGACTGCACAGCAAACAGCGCATCGAACTCTCCGTCAAATGTTGACTTATTGAAATTATTAAGGATGAATTTGGCAATTTCCGTCATGCGGTTGGTACTGCCGTTCTGCACTTCCTCACTGCCATGATAGTACTCCACGAGGAAGCCAAGTACATTTTCATCAGCAATGGCGTCCTTAATCAGATAACGATGCAGACAGTTGCCGAACACCTCTTTGGTCGTATGACCATCAACTGCATTCTCTGTAAAAATAGGAGTTCCGGTAAATCCGAATATCTGGGCATTATCGAAGAATTGCATAATCTTCTTATGGCTCTCCCCAAAGTGGCTGCGGTGGCACTCATCGAATATCATCACGATACGAGAATGGCGTATCGAATCAATCTTGCTGCTATACCAAGTTTTGCTTACGGCAGCATTGAGTTTCTGAATGGTGGTAATGATAATCTTGGAGTTACTATGTAAGCGTTTTACCAGTTCATCGGTATTGTCTGTGCCGTCAACGGCTCCAGGTTCGAAGGCTTCGTATTCCGACTGTGTTTGTGTATCAAGATCATGTCGGTCGACAACGAACATTACCTTATCTACATCATCCAACTCCGAAACAAGCTGTGCAGTCTTGAATGAAGTCAATGTTTTTCCTGCTCCTGTCGTATGCCAGATATAACCGTTATCATTGGAGTTCTGTACCCGATCCAATATCTTTTCTACAGCATAGAACTGGTATGGGCGCAACACCATCAAGCACTTATCACCCTCATGCAATACGATGTATTTCCCGATAATCTTGCCGAGCGTACATTTTTCCAAGAAAAACACAGCAAACTTATCCAGTTCATTGAACGGCAGATTTGCAGCATCCGTCCAGTTGAATGTAAACTTATATCCGCCATTGGGATTGTTGGCAAAATAGCGAGTATTTACGCCATTGGAGATAACAAACAGCTGAATATAGTCGAACAGCCCATGAAAGGATGTCTTATGATAACGTTGAATCTGATTGTATGCTTGTTTGAGTTCTACACCCCGACGTTTCAATTCAATCTGAACCAAAGGGAGACCATTGATAAGAATCGTCACATCATAGCGACACTTTTTTCGCCCCTCCACCGTAATCTGGTTCGAAACCTGAAACTCGTTCTGACACCATTGGGTACGATTAAGGAATTCTACCCAAATGCGCTGTCCGTTAGCAGTATCAAGAGGATATAGGTCACGAAGTTTCTTTGCCTTTTCAAAGCGAGTACCACCTTCCAGATATATCAATATCTTCTCAAACTCTTCATCCGTAAATGAGTTACGACCAACTTCCGCCAGCTGTTTCTTGTTGTGAATTTCCAACTGCCGCTTGAAATTGGCATAAAGATTATCTTCTTCGGTAATCTGAACATACTCGTAGTCCATTTGCCGAAGTGTGGCTATCAGTCCGGCTTCCAATGCCGCTTCGCTCTGTATTGACATATTCTTGCACCCTGTTATAGTGTTATTACTTATCTATTCCGGCTTGCAGTATTCTGACACCTAATGCATTTTCTATTTTGCACAAGGTTTCCAATGACAGATTCTCGCGACCTTTCAACACCTTGGAGACATATTGCTGAGTGCAATTCATCTTCTCGGCCAACGCTCGTTGTGTCATGCCAAGTTCTCCCATTCGGTTCGACATGATTGCTGCTATAGCCTGCGAATGGCACATCCACTTTTCGTCTTTAGTTTCCACCGTTTCTACGTCAAATCCTAAAACCGTGTCTATCTGTTCTTCAGCCATTGTGTACATCAAAAATACCTTTGCCTTACTCTGTAGGCAAAGGTACTATAAATAATCGAGACGGCACAACTTTCAGGTTGTTTTTACTATCACTAAATTAACATATACTATTTGCAGAATAAATATCATATGATTATCATCAATTTATTTTTTTATTAAGAGAGAATTATCAACGGGTGACTAATCCGAAGTGCGTCCATTAGACACTGATGCCATATATCGTTTTTATAACAAATAAATTCTTTTTGAATTAACGACACACAAATTTCTGGAGTTATCGAAGAGAACATCACGGATAGCATATTTGTTGCACCTGCGATTTTTGAAGGCTCAATTATCCCTTCAATCAAACTCTTAGCTGCATCTAGACCACTTACAATAGATTCAGGGTTATATTTCACATTTTTCAAACATGTTTGATAATTATTCGGATTGTTATTGGACATTAAATCATATTGAGACCGAATATATTCAGATAGTATAGGATAACCGACATTTCCACACTCAAGCATAAACTGTCCCCATGTATCTGCATTCTCAATATCCATTAATGTCAGCCACTGATATACTGAAAGTGTTGGGAATAGATTTATGAAACGCTTCTGAAAACACCAATCTTCCGTTAGTAACAACATTCCTTTTCGTATAAGCAGCAAACTTTCCACTTCTATTCTCCATAACTGACTGTCATTTTGTGCAAGATCCATATTGATAATTTCCTCTATAGTCTCAACACAACAATGTTTTCCAATCCAATTTTCAAGCGACTTTAACTTATTCCAAAGAATAGTTTTACGTTCATCAATCACATCATAGCCAATCTTGTCAACAATATGTTGAGATATAAACTTAGGCGTTCCTTTTTCCTCGTTGAGAAGTTGCTCTCTTATAAGTAAAGATACAGATTTGGGCAAGAAGAATTGTTTGTCATACTTAAGCCCATATCTACGGTCAAATTCGTAGAGCGACACCAAAGAGGTTATATCCAGTGCTATTTCTTTTTGCTCCCATCCTTTACATTTTTCAAAGACAAGCTTAAAAAATTTGACAGGTATAGAACAAACCATGAATTGTTGCCCAAATAACTTTTCGTATGTATCCGACATCCATTCATGATCGTTAATAAAATTGATAAGAGACATCTCTCCATTTTGATATTGAGCAAGCAATGCCTTTTCCTTTGCAATAACATCGTCTGTCTTTCCTGCCATTTTACGAAGGGCTCCAATCGGATCATTTGCAAAATCAAAGTCATCTACGGAAAACATTTTAATATTTTTACTACCCTGATTATCACTAATATCCTTTAAAATATCACGTAATAATTTGAAGTATTTTGAATGTATTGCTTGAACTTCAACCAAAACAGGCACTTTAATAATAATCTCTTTCTTATCTCCAATTCTACAACCTATTAATTCTTCATAGATAGAACCTTTAGACACAACACACTCTTTTGTATTACCTTCATAGAATAATGTAATAAAATCTCCGCATTCAACAGAATCTTTCTCTTCTGAAACCAACTTATCCACGCCAGGATTTATGTGCATAGTGAACAAGAAATCTTTAAGATTTTGATCTTGAGTTCGAACAATCTGGTCATAAAGTAAGTCAAGAGCAAAAGGAGTTTCATTGATGGCATGATAAACATTAAATAAGATTATTGTTGTTTGAGCCGGAAGAACCTTATTTACAAACTTAGTCTTCAGTTCTATTATTTCACTTTCATGTCCTTCACATCGATATAATGACAGAACATGGTTTACCCATGCATTTATGTCATCTGGAATTTGTTTGACTAATTCAGATGTTATTAAAAGACAGCTTTCATAATTTCCTATTTGGTTAGATATATCCAATTCAAGAGACAGCGTATTTGGGTCCATCTGCCCAACCTCGCGAAGTTCGATGAGCAAATGATATAATTTTTGACTATATGATTTATCATATTGATAGTACTCTATCAATAGATGTGTTCGAATATCAAGAACCTTGTGGTCTGCAGTAGATTCAAGAATTTCAATAGCATCAGGAAGATTTCCCTTCTCTTTTACTATAATAGCCATATAAGGTGCAATAGAATCAGGAAAATCATCTTTATGCTGTAAAATAAAATCCGTATCAACTTTATTGCCATCCTTGAAGTCTAAAAACAAAGAGAAAGCAGTTTTAGCCATCTCACTTTCAAAACGTAGATTGTAAACATATTCCTTTGTAGAATCGTAGAAATTATATATAGTTGCAAAAAAATAGTGAGCAAAGTGATCAGGAATTGAGATTTTTTTCTCGCAAGCGCATTTTAGTATCTCAATGCACTCCGGTAAGTCATTATGTCTTATAGCAAGAACGAATCTCATATTCAAGATTGAAACAAGGCTATCTCCTGTATACAGACCAAGCAACTCCTTAGCCTTATTATATTGTCCTACATCACTAAGTAAAATAGCATATGCAAGGTTGTATATTTCCTCCATGCCTTTTGATGGTTTAAAACTTGTAAATGCAGTAAGCCAAGACTTATCTTGATTACCGAAATATCCGGTTACCGCATGCAGAAATATAGTATCGGGAAGAGGATTCTCAATTTCCGTTTTTCCCAATTCAGTCAAAAACTTATCCAAAAGTCCAAAGAGTTCCTTGCACTGAAGAGTATTCATGTCTCTTACATTCTTATAAAGAATAAAAGACTGGCAGAAACGAGTTGTTGCTACAGACAAATCCATTATCCATAACACAAAGTTCTCTATAGTAATGGAATTAAGGGAATGATAATGATAACAGGCAATATCAACTCCTAAATCATCATTCTTTCCACCTCCAAGCATAATACAAGTCGCCAACGCTTTCTCTAAGTCAATATTTGCAGGAATTGCTTTAACGGCCTCAGTCAAATCGTCTGTCTGCATTAATTCCGATACATATCCCCAAAAATTATAGGGAGCAACACTTCTCAACTCCTTTGAGTATATATCAGCATTAGCATAATCACGAGAACGACAGGCTTCATAAATTGCTCCTGTAAGAATATGCTCATCACTTTTTTCTGCCTTTTTCATCAAATTATACGCACATTCATGATATGATTTACTATTACCACCCTTTGCAAAACGAGCACACTCTCCCTGTAAATATAAGATGGTTGCCTGCAGAGAATAGTCATCTTGATAATGAACCTGTACCTCACTCCATATCGTATCTAGATATTTACTGGCAGTTTCAACTTTTAGTGTATTAATACTCTCTTTTAGATTGGGTAATAAGCTCTTAACAGACGATGACGTACTTCCTAACCTAGAAAGAATCTCATTCAACTTTTCGCCCATATTTTTATCATTAGAAAGGAGTTGCTCATTCTGCTTTTCAATATTTTTTGTACGATGCAATATTTTTTTTATCGTTTCAGTAACATCATCACTCCTGTATCGCCAAAAATAAAATATCACGACCAAACTGTTGATTATTAAAAATATGTAAGAAGAAGCGCTTCCAAAAGAATCCCATTGAAATTCAAGAAATAATTTTCCAAAGCCATTCTGCTTGTCGTACTCTAGCACAGCACGGATAATAGGATAAGCCAACGAAGCTCCACCATAAAGGATGCACGAAGTTTTCAAATACAACATTACTACTTTTGTTGGTGTACCTTTACAAAAGTAATCTGTCACCTTCAATGTGACAACTCGAAGTAAATCTTGCCAAAAAGACACATCTTGATTGCGATGTCTAAACCGAAGAATGCTGAAAATAATGAATAATATTATAAAATAAATAATCGTCATACCAACCTTTTAGTTTCTATTCATAACACTCCATATTTTACAAATCGTTTGGGGATTATTATGTCACACAAACATTATGTTTTTGTTGCATAATCTAAAACCTAATCCCTATTATTGCGTGTAAAACAAATCAACAGCCTCATCTCACTCGAAATTTTTACGCACAAGAATATTTATGCCACTTACACCGTTCATCTATTACGCCCGCAAACATATCCACCTCTCTCTTGGAAATACTTAATCGTGTTGCCAACTCTCTCCATCCTTTTACAGCTTCAATTACCTCAAAAATAATTTTTTCTGCTGTTTTGCGATTTAGCATGTAGTCTTCGCAAACATCCAGCAAAATACTCAGTTCTGCTTTATTAGAGGTTGATGAAACCAGCAGACTTTGATACTCATTCAAAGTGGGGTTCATATCGTATGCAGGAGAAAGTGTCCAACCTTTTGCTGTCAAAAGAAAACCGTGATTGCGGAAATGGTCATCACTATTGCCAATGCAGATATTGAAAGCAACACGGCGATAAAGTTCATGCAGATTCTCTTCCACGTTTGTACAGTTCTGGATTATGAAATCGACAATATCCAGATAACCGTATCCTGTAGTTGCGTTATCGCCGTCATTGAGTCCCAATAAAGTCATTGCAGAAGCAAAGTGAATTCGTTTTCCCTCTTGGACTCTATCGAAGCGTTGAGAAAGCAATGTGTGGTATTTCTCTCCGGTAGCCAGCACTTTGGTCTTGGCGGCATTTATACCGGCTTTTGCAGCAAGAAGGTGGCTAAAATGCTCCCAAAGTCCGGCATCGTAATCATCCTTACGAGAAGGGAACTTCGCAATATAAAGTGTTTTATCCGTGTCAATCACACTGGCTTTAGGTCTTGCACCTCCCAATGAAGAACCGGGTTGCACGAGTTGGGCAACCCATTTCCTGTCAGGCAGGACATTCCCCTCTTCGCTTTTCTCAATTTCCGCACTGGCTGCAATCAACTCCCTTATATCCGTCAGAGGTGGGATTTTCAAAGACTCACTTACATTTATAAATCCTCCGTCTTTTGACTCCTTGAAACGGAAAGCACCCATCCGGGAAAAGTCATCTATACCTATCAAATAGTCGAAAGAAGACAATCTCCGCACCGGTCGCTTCTCTTCCATCGCAGCAATCTGCTCACGTCGCAACAACAGTGTTCGCCCCCAACGATCCGGCAAAGCATCCGAAAAACATCCGAATATATCTTTCTCCGGTTGCGTATATTGCTGTCCCGGATAATTATTGAGGTCATCACTCAGGAACAAATCTCCGTGTTTCTTCAACCATCCATCGTTGAAGGTAAAACAATAGCTGTCCGAGCCACGAAGAGATTCATAGCTTAACTCGCCAACGAGTTCTGTTTCCTTGAGCCAATCAAAATCGGCATATACATATAGTGTCTTCATCGTTTACTCCTTTTTTGAAGCACGTTCCCTCGTCTTCAAACTCAAATCCTGCAAGGCTTTTCCCAATTTGTCTTCTTTGGCCAGCCACAGAATATCATCGTCAAGCTGTAAAGCATACAGCACACGCAAGTAGATTCCGATTGCTACTGTCGGTGCGCCTTTCTCTATTCGGGATACGGTCAACGGAGAACAGGTGGCACGTTCAGCCACCTGAGCCACACTCAGATTCCTGCGCAAGCGAGCCAGTTTAATTTGCTCTCCCACAACCAACATCTTCTGCTCCAATTTCCGGGGCAACTTGGTCCCCATTGTATTTTTAGACATATTCAACACATCATATAATATGCAAAGATATTACTTTTTATCTATTTAATGATATGTTGAAGGTAAAAAATCACAAGATTAAAAGAAGTAGCCCTTCATAATAAGAACTGAACCTATGCAATTAATGCACAGATTCAGTTCCCAGTCATTTAGCTTACTCCATTGATTCCCGAATAATTCGCAGAGTATCTTTCTTATACTCCTTGCGGTCATATTCAAATCCTCTGCACATCCAACAACTACACGGAGTACCTGTTGTTTTGTAAACTTGTGCCCATTTCTCTTTTGCCAATTCAAACCAACGGGGATGCTCATAATAGCTTCCATCCTCACGAATGATGCAATGACCATAAGCGGCATAAAGAATCATGCGAGCCTTAAACACACGAGCCATTTGTTGGCGTCTCCAAAATTTGTTTCTTTTGTCCATCGTCTCTTTCTATTAAAGTTAGGATGAACGATGATGTTACTTTGGTGAGACTTAATATATCCATAGAATTATACCTTTGAATGTTATTCAGTTTGATGACGCAGAATCTCTTTATATCTTTCCGGGTACAAAGTTGGCACAAATATTCGATATTATATCAGTATAGGTATAATTTATAGAGACTTTGAGTCGCAAATTATGAAGGCTAAGACAAGCACAATACAAGGGTTCTACACTTTTTCAAGCGAATAAATCGGATTCGTTACACTTTTCCCAACGAATCACCTCCATTGCACAACATTTTTTCAAGCGAATCACAGCGTAAATTACCAAAACCAACTTTACTTTATCTCCGTACTCATATATACGTGCATTAAAGTAAAGCTAACAAAGGGAGAAAAAGAGATGGCTTCGCCATGACTGAGTCAAATCAGACCTACAGACACTCTCTTTTGGCTGCGAAAAATAGAAATAACCTAAATCAAAAACAGAGCAAAACACAATTCCGACCAAGGCACAAAATGATGACAAAAGCTAATCCGAAAATCCGTGAATCCGCCTTCCATTTTGCAGCCCGAATCGGCGAAATAATCACCGATATGCCTTATCTTTGCGAACTGGAGGTTTCGGGGCGAAAGAGAGCGATTTTCCCCATTTTCCCTCTGTTTTGAGATTAGTAACGAAGAAAAGTGTTAAATCTGCGATTTTTGACGAAAAAACAAGTGAATTTTCGAGCAGTCTATCTTTTAATCCATAAACTATTGATAGTCAACTGACATAATATGCTGCATCGGCAAGTAAAGCTAATCATATATACCCAGTTATCCCCAAAACGAAAACGATGAGAGATTTTCCTTTATAGATAGCTTAGGATGTTCAGTTCTCCTATCTCCCATTTCAAAACAAAGGCTGTCCATTATCTAATATGTGACAGCCTTTCTATGAAAGTTTTCTTCAGATAAATATCATACTTTTTTCATAAACTCCTTCGGTGTTTTTCCAAAATACTCCTTATACCTGCCTCTGAAGTTTTTCAGATTTCGCATACCCACCATTTCAGCAACCATAGTCACAGAAAATTTTCCGCTTTCCAAAAGTTCCCGTGCCTTCTCCATCCTGATTCTCGAAATCAAATATTTGGGTGCTTCTCCCGTCAACAACTTCCACTTATTATAAAAGGTTGTCCGGCTCATGCACATCCTGGAGGCAATATCATCTACTGTCAAATCCTCTTTATCCATATTCTCCATAATGTAAAGCTTCACTTCATTCAAAAATGCCAGATTGGCATCCTGCTGAGCCCGCTCCATAGGTTTCGTTAAAAAATCTTCTCCAAAAACTTTCTGAAGAAATGTCTTCCGAAGAAAACGGCTATTATTTATCAATATGGATATTTCCACTTTAAGGTCCTCCAGATTAAAGGGCTTACATACAAAGAGATCAGCCTGAGAAGAACAACGCTTTTCCCGCCGTTTCACATCAATGTGCGCCCCCATCAATATCACCGGAATAAAGGAGGTGTCCCTCGACGTCTTCAGTTTAGAAGAAAGTTCCTCACCGCTCATACCTTTCAACATGATATCACAAATCACCAAATCCGGATACTCTTCACATATTACCTCCAATGCTTCCTGACCGTCATCAAAGCTCCTCACTACAAAACATTCCGATAAACGTTTCTCAAGATAATCCTTGAATCCCTTGTCATTATCCGCAAGTATCACTAAAGGTCTATCCATATTTTTTTTCTTCGAGAAACCATGGAAAGCTATTTCCGACTCATTCACCTGAAAAGTGTCCGGAATATTTAAGGATGTATCCCCCCCCGAAACCGCACACGAACATCTTATGGGAAATCGAAGCAGAGCCTCCTTTTCCAAAGTCAGTATTTTCCCGTCACATATATTCATCAACTTGTCAAAAAACACACCGCCCATGCCATACTGCTTGCCATGCAGAGGTCGCAGAATAGGAAGCCGCGACGAGTACCATCTGCAACATTTCAGAAATCGCTTGTTGCCTGTATCCTTAATCCTGATTGCCCAGTAATCTCCCTTCAACGAAACCTGCATCGAGAGATGCGTTTCCGGCAGAGAACACTCGATGGCACTCAATACAAACCGGTCGATAACCGGAGATATCTTTCCCGGATCAAACCAAGCGCTTGCATAGTCAAAATCCGGAACCAAATCCAGCTTCATCTGTAACCCGGCCACATGAGACTGTAAAAAAGACACTTTCTTCCTCATAAATGCGCCGATTTCATGTTCTGCAACTACCAGGCTACCAGAATTGCCAAATAGTCGTTTCAACTCCATCAACGCTATCAAGTGCTGCTCCAGCCCGCCTATATGATGAAGTGCAACAGCCAGTTCCTTCTTTATGTCTTCCGGACAGTCTCCTTCGTAAACTGCCCCTAACGGTGTCTTAATCAAAGAAATGGGATTACGTATGTTTTGAAAGGTATCAATGAAATACTGATTTCCCTCTTTCAGTAAATCTCTTTCTTCACTGATACAGAGTAAATGGAACAAAAGCCAACATAATATACAGATTCCACTAGCCACTATTGGCAGAACAGACCAGGGAACCTTATGATATACGCCGATGGATAGCAGGAAAACGCATAATGACACTACTATTATTATTATCGATAAATGTTTCATACTATTATAAGTTTAAGTAATAATGATTCATACTAATATATACCCGAGTTTTCAGTCAATAGCAGGATAATCCCAAGTATGTCATCAGGAGGCGGTCTAATGGGGGAACGGTAGGTTCCTTGAGTCATCGAATTCACCTTACCAACCCTCGTTTGCTAGAAGAGCCTGCATTTCGTCCACCTGTATTTCATACCCAGCAACTCTCTAAACCATTCATTTCCCATGCCCAACGTATCTTTAAATATCAATACAACATTCCGCTTATCCAAGATAGCTCCAATCAATTATTCTCAAACAAAATAATAGTATAACAAACGGAAAGGCTAAAAAGATGATACCACTTCACACATATTCTTATCATACTCACATATCTTGCGCATGAAACAGAAAGACATTATCTTTGCAGCATGAAACAAGAACTGAAAGAAAACGGAGGATTACCGGCACATATACTCTGGACACTTGCTATCGTAGCTGGCGTGTCCGTAGCCAACTTGTATTACAATCAACCCCTGCTTAATATCATGCGGCATGAATTGGAAGTTTCTGAATTCAAAACGAACCTCATTGCCATGATTACACAAATCGGATATGCGCTGGGATTATTGTTCATCGTCCCATTAGGAGACCTCTATCGACGCAAGAATATCATCCTAACGAATTTCTTCCTACTCATATTTTCCCTTCTAGCCATTGCCATGGCACCGAACATCTACATCATCTGGGCAGCATCACTCATTACCGGCATCTGCTCCATGATACCCCAAATATTTGTACCGATTGCCTCGCAATTCTCACGCCCCGAAAACAAGGGACGGAATGTAGGTGTCGTCATCTCAGGATTACTGACTGGAATACTTGCATCACGTGTTGTCAGCGGATTTGTGGGTGAAGTGCTTGGCTGGCGTGAAATGTACTTCATCGCCGCTGGAATGATGTTACTATGCGCTATCGTTGTATTAAAGGTACTACCGGACATACAACCGACTTTCCAAGGCAAATATTCCGGGCTGATGAAGTCTCTTTTCTCATTAGTAAGAGAATACCCCTCTCTACGAATCTACTCGATACGTGCAGGACTGGCCTTTGGCTCATTCCTTGCCATGTGGTCCTGCCTTGCATTCAAAATGGGAGAAGCCCCGTTCCATGCATCCAGCGATGTCATCGGCATACTAGGGCTCTGCGGCATTGCCGGAGCCTTAACCGCATCTTTTGTAGGAAAATATGTAAAAAAGGTAGGCATACGCAATTTCAACTTTATCGGTTGCGGAATGATTCTGCTTGCATGGGCCTCGCTCTTTTTCTGCGGAAACAACTATGCAGGTATCATTACCGGTGTCATTCTTATAGACATAGGCATGCAATGTATCCAACTCAGCAACCAGACCAGTATTTTCGACATCTACCCGTCTGCCTCCAATCGGGTAAATACGATTTTCATGACCACTTACTTCATCGGCGGCTCTTTGGGTACCTTCCTTGCAGGAAGCAGTTGGCAGACTTGGGGATGGAGTGGCGTGGTCGGCACCGGCGTTATTTTAACAATAATATCGTTGTCCATCACCCTTTACAGCAAGAAATAACAAGGATACTATCATTTTTCCAAGCAAACGCAAAGATTTGATAATTTTTATTTGTCATGCAAAGGATAAGGAAGATATTGAACAGAATTGTTATACCTTTGTCGCATCAAACTATAAACGACAGATTAATAATAGATTCGTCAACCAAGCATAGTCAAAAACAACCCTATGAATTCAGCAAAGAAAATACCCTCTCCACTCGTTTCTCTATTTCCCATCGCTTTTCTCGTAGGAATGCTGTTCGCCACCATCCATACTTTCGGAAGTGACGCCTTGAGTGGAGGAAGCCAGATTTCCCTGCTTGCCACCACTGGTATGTGTGTCTTTATCGGCATGGCTTTCTACCGCATCCCTTGGAAAGATTATGAACTTGCCATCACCAACAACATTTCAGGTGTTGCCACAGCTATCATTATTCTATTGATTATCGGTGCTTTGAGCGGCACATGGATGATAAGTGGGGTGGTACCTACCCTTATATATTATGGTATGCAGATTATCCATCCGAATTTTTTCCTTGCTTCTACCTGCATTATTTGTGCATTAGTATCAGTAATGACGGGAAGTTCATGGACCACTATCGCCACCATCGGTATCGCCCTTTTGGGCATAGGCAAGGCACAAGGTTTTGAAGAGGGATGGATAGCCGGTGCCATCATTTCGGGAGCCTATTTCGGAGACAAAATTTCACCGTTATCGGATACCACAGTCCTTGCCTCATCCGTAACGGAAACACCGTTATTCAGCCATATCCGCTATATGATGATCACCACCGTCCCCTCTCTCCTCATCACCCTTGTCATCTTTACAGTAATGGGACTCACACACGAAACGAACAATACACAACAGATCGCGGAATTTACGGCAGCATTGGACGCCAAATTCAACATTACTCCCTGGTTACTGGCTGTTCCCGTGATTACGGGAATACTGATTGCCCGGAGAGTGCCTTCCGTCATCACACTCTTTCTCTCCACTCTGCTGGCAGGGATATTCGCCTTCATCTTCCAACCGGGACTACTGAATGAGATAGCGGAAGGTGGGAATATGTTCAAAGGGATAATGATGACATTCTATGGCAGTACCAGTCTACAAACTGACAGTGACATGTTGACAGAACTGATTGCCACACGAGGTATGGCAGGAATGATGAATACCATCTGGCTCATCATCTGCGCCATGTGTTTCGGTGGAGCCATGACGGCAAGCGGCATGCTAGGAAGCATCACTTCCCTATTCGTCCGCTTCATGAAGAATACAGCCAGCATGGTAGCATCCACCGTATGTTCCGGATTGTTCCTGAACCTTGCCACGGCAGACCAGTACATCAGCATTATCCTCACCGGAAACATGTTCAGCAACGTTTACGCAAAGAAAGGCTACGAAAGCCGGCTACTTAGCCGTACCACGGAAGATGCCGTTACCGTCACCTCCCCGCTTATCCCATGGAACACCTGCGGCATGACGCAAGCCACCATTTTGAGTGTACCCACACTGACCTACCTTCCCTATTGCTTCTTCAACCTTATCAGTCCGGTAATGAGTATCTTTATTGCTGCTATCGGATATAAAATAATTAAAAAACCGGTGAACAATCCTGGATAGGCATTGTTCTTGCAATAAACTTATAACGAACAATTTATTTAAACCTAAACAAAAAAAGATTCGATTATGAAAAAGTTTATTGCATTAGCAGCAGTAGTATTGGTAAGCATGGCAACAACGACCATGTATGCACAAGAGAGTAGAGCTGAAAAGCGCGCAGACCGTAAAGCCCAAAGAGACGCAGAACGTGCACGCCTGAAAGCTGAAGAACAAGCACAGGATGCCATTTCGTACGATGACGCAATGGCGGCCTTGAAAGCTCACCAGTTCGTAATGGAGGCAGACCAAGTGATGTTCCGCAACGGACAGACCGCATTTGTAAACTCCAACACCAACTTCGTATTGGTCAACCAAGGACGTGGCACCGTGCAGGTAGCCTTCAACACCGTATACCCAGGTCCTAACGGCATTGGCGGTGTAACAGTAGACGGAACCGTATCGGACATCCAAATGACTACCGACAAACGGGGCAACGTGAATTGTAACTTCAGCATCCAGGGTATCGGCATTTCCGCCCAGATATTCCTTACGCTGACCGATGGCGGGAACAACGCAACCGTAACCATCAGCCCGAACTTCAACTCCAACACCATGACTTTGAGCGGGAACCTGGTTCCGCTGGAACAATCCAACATATTCAAGGGACGTTCCTGGTAAAACCCTTATATAAATATATATATTCCCACTCCGCCACAAATCACACTAAAAAGTGTACATTTGTAGCGGAGTTTTTTATATACCAATGTCATGAGAGAATTTATCATTGCAGACAATCAAGATATCACCAAAGCAGGCATGATGTTCCTATTGGGCAGACAGAAAGACACCTCCCTGCTGCTGGAAGCCGACAACAAGGCAGAACTGATACAGCAACTACGCCTGCATCCCACCGCCGTTGTCATTCTGGACTATACCCTTTTTGATTTTTCGGGAGCCGAAGAGCTAATGGTACTTCACGAACGCTTCAAGGAAGCCGATTGGCTACTCTTTTCCGACGAATTGAGCCTACCGTTCCTGCGCCAGGTATTGTTCAGCAGCATGGCATTCGGCGTAGCGCTGAAGGATAATTCCAAAGAAGAGATACTGACCGCACTACAATGCGCCTCACGCAAGGAGCGATTCATCTGTAATCACGTCAGTAACCTGCTGCTCGCAGGCAACGGTTCCTCCTCCCCCACTCATCCTACCATCAAAGATGATTTACTGACTACTGCCGAACGGAGCATCCTAAAAGAGATAGCCCTGGGGAAAACAACCAAAGAAATAGCTGCCGAACGAAACCTCAGCTTCCATACGGTAAACAGCCACCGGAAGAATATCTTCCGGAAACTGGGTGTAAACAATGCGCACGAAGCCACCAAATATGCCATGAAGGCAGGCATCGTAGACTTGGTGGAATATTATATATAAATCTCCCCGCTCCCGACACACAGCCGGGCATCAGCATCATACACCACTCCGAACTGGCCCGGAGCAATGCCTTGCAGCTTTTCTTCCGAAACAATGCGGTAACCCTCCGCCTCCTTTTGCAACCTGCCTTTGACAAACTCCGGCGTATGGCGTATCTTGAAAGTCACCTCCACCTCTTCCTGCGCTCCCTTCCAGGGATTATCCGTAATGAAATGAAAATCGTACATACGGAATTCATAGCCGTATTGCAATGCCGTATCACATCCGCGGGACACGTAAATCACATTCTCCTCCACATCCTTGCGGACAACAAACCACGGTCCTCCACCCAACCCCAATCCTTTACGCTGGCCGATGGTATGAAACCAATAGCCCCGATGCTTGCCCAACTTTCTACCCGTTTCCAACTCCACAATATCCCCTTCCCTTTCGCCAAGGAAACGGCGCACAAAATCATTATAATCAATCTTTCCCAGAAAGCAGATGCCCTGACTGTCACGACGTCTGGCGCTGGGCAATCCGGCACGCAGGGCTATGTCACGAACCTCATTCTTCATCAGTCTGCCCAATGGAAACATCAGTTTGGAAACTTGCAGATAATCTATCTGTGCCAGAAAGTCGGTCTGGTCTTTCACGGAATCGGCAGCGGTACCGAGCCATGTCTTTCCATCCCTCAACACCGTAGTGGCGTAGTGCCCGGTTGCCGTGACATCGAAATCCTTCCCCACACGTTGCTCAAAGCACCCGAACTTTATCAGCTTGTTGCACATCACATCCGGATTGGGAGTCAAGCCACGTCTTATTTTATCAATGGCATAAGCCGCCACCTGGTCCCAATACTCCCGGTGCAGGTCCACTACTTCCAACGATAATCCATAACGCCGGGCAATGGCAGAAGCCATCTCCATATCCTCTTCCGCAGAGCAGTCCATATAATCGGCATCGTCCCTCCCTATTTTGATATAAAATAGAGAAGGACGGTAACCTTGTTCGCAAAGGAGATGTACCACCACGGAGCTGTCTACACCTCCCGACAATAATACAGCAATATTCATTCTATCGTATACTGTTATTCTTTTAAATTCTGTCAAATGCCTGGGACAAGTCGTCCAGCAAATCATCGATATGTTCTGTCCCGATGGAGAGGCGGACCGTGCCCGGTTTGATGCCTTGTTCTTCCAATTCCCGTGCACTCAATTGGGAATGGGTAGTGGTGGCAGGATGGATAACCAGGGATTTCACATCAGCCACATTGGCAAGCAACGAGAATATCTGTAAACTGTCAATAAACGTCTGCGCTTCCTTCACACCGCCCCGCACCTCAAACGTAAAGATAGAACCGCCTCCATTCGGAAAGTATTTCCCGTAAAGCGCGTGGTCAGGATGCTCGGGCAGGGACGGGTGGTTCACGGCAACCACTTTGGGATGCTTCTTCAAGAATTCAACCACTTTCAAGGCATTCTCCACATGACGTTCCACGCGAAGCGACAACGTCTCCAATCCTTGCAACAGAATGAAAGCATTGAAAGGACTGATTGTGGCACCGGTATCACGCAACAATACGGCACGGATACGGATGGCATAGGCAGCAGGACCGGCAACGTCAACGAAACGTACTCCATGATAACTCGGGTCCGGTTCCGTCAGTTGGGGAAACTTCCCCGAGGCCACCCAGTCGAACTTGCCGCTATCTACAATAACACCACCCAAGGACGTACCATGCCCTCCGATGAACTTCGTTGCCGAATGGACTACAATATCTGCCCCATGCTCTATGGGACGAATCAGGTAAGGAGTACCGAAGGTGTTATCTATAATCAGAGGAATCCGGTGACGGTGTGCTATTTCAGCAACGGCATCAATGTCAATGATGTTGCAATTCGGATTTCCCAGCGTTTCAATGAATACTGCCTTGGTATTCTCCTGAATCGCTTTCTCGAAATTGTCCAGATTGCCCGGGTCCACAAAAGTAGTGGTAACCCCGTAGGCAGGCAATGTGTGGGCCAGCAGATTATACGTTCCGCCGTAGATGGTCTTAGCTGCCACGATATGGTCGCCTGCACGGGTGATATTCTCAAAGGCATAAGTGATGGCTGCCGCACCCGAGGCTACGGCCAATCCGGCAACACCGCCTTCCAGAGCCGCCACACGTTTCTCGAACACATCCTGGGTGGAATTCGTCAACCGCCCGTAAATATTCCCCGGGTCCTGCAAGCCAAAGCGGGCTGCCGCATGGGCCGAATTACGGAATACATACGAAGTTGTCTGATAGATAGGTACGGCGCGGGCATCAGTTGCCGGGTCGGGTTGTTCTTGTCCAACGTGAAGTTGTAGAGTCTCAAAGTGCAATTTCTTTGTTTCCATTGTCGTTTGTATTTTAGGTGAATAAACCGTTTCTCATTCGGATGTTGCAAAGATAGAGCGATAAGCCGGGGCAGACAATGACACAGATTAGGGAATTTTATACCACAATTGTGGTAGATAAGCAAGCTATTTTCTATCTTTAGATAAGATAGACTGCATTTCGGCAAAACTTTTTCATGCAAGCATGAAAGTTCTGCACTCAATTTGCACTATCTTTGCCCCCATGAAAGCAAGAAATATACTGATACTCATATTGGGAACCCTGATTCTTCCCATTTATCTGACTTCCTGCGGGGTGGACCGCTGGAAAGAGTATGCCGGACAGACCCAGACAGACCGCTGGATTGACGATACCATGCGTGTGTGGTACTATTGGGTAGACGCTATCCCCCATACCAACGACCTGAACTATTTTCAAGCCCCTTTCACTTTCTTTGCCTCGCTCAAATCCGAAGAAGACAAATTCTCCACCATCGACAGTCTGGTCAGCGTCACCACTACCCGCAGCATCCCCTATACGGATTACAGCTACGGATTCCAGTTCACTACCAACCAGATAGAAGTAGAAGGAGAAGAGAATGCCATTGTTGCACAGATTCTTTACGTTGCCGACGGAAGCCCGGCCTCGGAAATCGGGCTGAAACGGGGTGACTGGATTATGAAGATGGACGGGAACTTTATTACTGAACAGAATTATAAGAAACTGTATGGAAGTAGTGCCATGGAACTTACAGTAGGTTATTACGACGTGGAGAAAAATGCCATCGTTGCTTACGACAAACCCAGACAGATAGCATCGGCGCGTCCCGTCAACGACAACCCGGTGCACTATAAGAATGTATATACATCAGGCAGCAAGAAAATAGGTTATCTGGTCTACAACCACTTCAGTTCCGGCCCCACGGACAACAGTAATGAATATGACAACGACCTGCGCAGCGCATTCCAATATTTCGCATCACAGCAAGTCAACGAATTCATCCTTGACTTGCGCTACAACAACGGTGGATTACTGAGTTGCGCAGAATTGCTGTGTACCATGCTTGCACCTTCCTCCGCCTTGGGACAAGAGTTGGGGTACCTGGAATTCAACAACCACTTCAATCCGCAGATAGTACCGTTCACCCTGAACTCCGGACTCATCGGAAACGGAGCAAACCTAAACCTGAATACTCTCTACGTACTTACCAGCAGCCAGACTGCCTCCGCCTCCGAAATGGTGATTAACTGCCTCGACCCGTATATGGATGTTGTCATCATCGGCGGTACTACTGTAGGCAAGAATGTAGGTTCCAGGAATTTCTCCAGCCCCGAACTGATGATAACGATGAATCCCATCGTCTGCAAGATATACAATTCGGAAGGGAAATCTGATTATGAATCCGGATTCCAACCGGCCTACTCGGGATATGTAGTGAATGAGATGAGCGACATGTCACGTTTCCTGCCCTTTGGAGATACCAACGAAGCCTTATTGAGCACTGCACTCGGCGCCATCGACGGAAGCATACAACCGCCCGCACAAGAAGATACCCGTTCTTTAAGAGTGACCACTCTCGCAAACTCCATTGAACGTCGGGCAAGCCATGCCGTACGCATCAAATAAAAAGACAAATAGGATGAAACTAAACAGAAGAGTTACAATCATCACCCGATTTTCGGGAATCATGTTCAGCCTGCTGTTGCTCGGCGGACTGGCAGCTTGCAGCGATGATAACAATGGCAGTGATACGCCAGAACCGGAGCCGTCAACCTACCCCACCACTCCTTTCTCCAAAATCGAACTCAAAGAAGTGATAGAGAGCGATGCGCAACCGGTTACTGCCACCCACACCTACCTTTACAACAGTGCAGGCAGGCTGACCGGCTACACCGGCAAACAGAGCTTTACAGCAGGAGACGAACTCTTCGAGATAGAGAATACCACTACTGTCGAATACAAGGACCATCAAGCCGTGATAACCGACGAAGCAGGTACAGTATCAACCTACACGCTGAATGACAAAGGTTATGCCACCACTTGTACCAGTCAGGATATGGCAGGAAATACCCGTACTTACACCTTCTCCTACCTCATCAACACCGAAGACAAATACTATCTGGAAAACATCACAGAAAAGCTGGACGACGGAAAAGAATACTCATTCATTACAATAGACTACAGCAACTTCCGGGCATTGCGCATACAGCAAAAGGTTGACACTTTTGAGCACAACAGTACGGCTACCACACCATCAGGCAATGAAATTGCAAATATCTCCGAAATACCAAGCCTATTCATTACGGACATGTATCCGCTTTCCATGCATGCGGTTGCCATATACGGGAAGATATTGGGAGAACCTGCAAACTATCTGATTACCCAACTCATCCCGGACAGCAACGGAGAAAGTGAAGAGACCACCACCTATACTTATACGTTAGATAACCGGGGTATCGTCACTTCCTGCCATGCAGTCGTCAGGCATATAAGGAACGGCTACGAGCAGGACTACACACGCACCGTGAACTATACCATCGAATAATAAGTTACTTACTTCTTAAAGAACTTGTCGAAGAAAAGGACGTGATAGTCTATGGAGTTGTTCCAATACGTTCCGGTATGTCCACCGGGACGAGTGATGAAGTCATGGTCTATCTTCCTTGCCAGCAGCCGGTTGTGCAAGTCCTTGTTCACTTCAAGAAAGAAATCGGCCTCACCGCAGTCGATGATTAGCGCCAAGTCGCCATTTACAATCTTATCCAGCTGGTTGACCACCGTATGCGCATCCCAAGATGCCTTGTTGGCAGCAAACTCTCCCAACTGCTTGTTCATTTCCCAATTCTGGGGGAACGGCCGTATATCCACTCCTCCACTCATACTGCCCGCCGCACCGAACACATCCTTATGACGGATAGCACTCCACAAAGCACCGTGGCCGCCCATACTCAATCCACTGATGGCACGCGCCTTTCTATCGGGAATGGTAGCATAGTTCCCGTCTGTATACTTCACCAATTCCGAGGTGACAAAAGTCTCATAACGGTAGGCAGGATTCTCCGGACTGTCCCAATACCAACTGTTCTTGCCGTCCGGACATACAAATATGATTCCTTTCTCATCCGCCATCTGCGGCAATTCCGGCTTCAGCTGCACCCAGCTCCGCGCATTGCCGCCATAACCGTGCAACAGATAAACCACCGGACAAGCCTGCTTGCCGATAGCCTTATCAGGCAATACATACACAACTTTTACATCCTTATTCATGGCTGCACTTCTCACCAACACCGTGTCTACACGTGCCGCCTGCAACATTACGGCAGACAGACACCACAAAAGCCCCAAGGCAATAATTCTTTTTTTCATCTATTTATTGTTTATTTTTTCTAACGGATGGCAATATTAACAATAAATACTGAAAAATCATTATCTTTGCCTCACAAACTATTCAAAATCCACTATGGAGTTTATTATCATTCTACTTTTACTTATTCTGAACGGCATTTTTGCCATGTATGAAATCGCTTTAGTCTCCTCAAGTAAAGCACGCCTTGAAACTCTTGTCGGAAAAGGGAACAAAAGAGCCAAAGGAGTATTGAAACAACTGGAAGAACCCGAAAAATTCCTCTCCACCATCCAAATCGGTATTACTCTTATCGGTATCGTATCCGGTGCCTATGGTGGTGCCACCATCGCTGATGACGTAGAACCGCTGTTCGCCCTCATTCCGGGAGTAGCCGCCTATGCCAAGACTCTCGCCATGATTACCGTAGTAGCCATCATCACCTATCTGTCGCTCATCATAGGCGAACTGGTGCCCAAGTCCATCGCCTTGAACAACCCGGAACGATGGGCCACCATGCTCAGCCCCTTCATGATTGTGCTGACCAAGATTTCCTATCCGTTTGTATGCCTGCTGAGCGCTTCCACCAAACTGATGAACAAACTCATCGGACTGAACAGCGGCGAAGAACGCCAAATGACACAAGACGAACTGAAGATGATTCTGCACCAAAGCTCGGAACAAGGCGTCATCGACAAAGACGAAACGGAAATGTTGCGTGACGTGTTCCGCTTCTCGGACAAAAGAGCGAATGACCTGATGACCTATCGCCGCGACATCGTCGTGCTCCATCCCACAGACACACCGGAAGAGGTGCTGCGTATCATCCACGAAGAACACTTCAGCAAATATCTCCTGGTGGAGCGGGGAAAGGACGAGATTATCGGTGTGGTTTCCGTAAAGGACATCATCTTGATGATGGGCGGCGAACAACCCTTCAACTTACGTAGTATTGCACGCCCTGCTTTGTTTATTCCGGAAAGTTTGTATGCAAAGAAAGTTTTAGAGCTGTTTAAGAAGAACAAAAACAAGTTCGGAGTTGTTGTAGACGAGTATGGAAATACAGAAGGTATCATCACCCTGCACGATTTGACGGAAAGTATCTTCGGAGACATCCTCGAAGAGAATGAAACGGAAGAAGAGGAAATCGTTGTTCGTCAAGACGGTTCCATGCTGGTGGAAGCTTCCATGAATCTGGATGACTTTATGGAGGCGATGGGCATTATGAACTATGATGACCTGAAAGAAGAAGACTTCACCACCTTGAGCGGTCTTGCCATGTTCTTGATAGGACGGGTGCCGAAAGCCGGAGACTTGTTCAGCTACAAAAACCTGGACTTCGAAGTGGTGGATATGGACCGCGGACGGGTGGACAAGCTGCTCGTCATCAAGAAAGAAGAAGATGAATAACAAACGCTATTGCGTCTTTATAATTAACTTAAACCATTAAAGCAATGAAAAAAGTAATGATGATTGCAGCCCTTGCCGCTGCATTGGTATCCTGCCAATCAAAAGGAACTCAGAACAATGACGCCGTCGCCATGGACGAAAGTGTAATGGCTGTTACCGGCAATGACTCGTCTGCCGTAGCCGTATACGAAGGAATCCTTCCCGCCGCCGACGGTCCGGGCATCCAGTATGTATTGAGCGTAGACAGTGTAGGTCCCGACGGAGAAAGCGGCTACACGCTGGTAACAACTTATCTGGATGCCGAAGGCCCCGGAAAGAACAAGAGCTTTACTTCCAAAGGAAAGAAAGAAGTTATCCAGAAAGACGTCGACAACAAGAAGAAAACAGCCATCAAGCTGACCCCGAACGACGGGGACACTCCGGTGTACTTCGTAGTAGTGAACGACACAACCCTGCGCCTTGTCAACGACAGCCTGCAGGAAGCAGTGAGTGACTTGAATTATGACATCATCCAGGTGAAATAGTCCATCCATACTTATAAGAAAGAACGGTACAGCCGGAATTACTGAATTCAGTGGTTCCGGCTGCTGTTTTTTCAATGAGGGGGCATTTCAAACAAGAGAACAGAAGGCTATATCAAAAAGTTAGTGCTATCTTTGTCGCTTCATCAAAGTATATATAAACATGAAACATTCTTCCGAGAAACCTTTAGCACCTGCCAACTACTCACGCTGTTTCAACAACCAATGCCCGAAAGCCGACAACTGCCTGCATCGCTTAGCCGCCCTTCGCGATACCCCCGAGTACCCGTCCATCCGCATCATCAATCCACTGTGTATTCCAGAGGATAGCAGCCAATGCGCCTATTTCCAATCGACACAAAAGATACATGTCGCATGGGGAATCAGCCACTTGCTCGATGAAGTTCCCTACAAGAATCTCCAACCTCTGAAAAGCCAGTTGATAGCCCATTTCGGCCGCGGAAAATACTACCGCTTCTACCGGGAAGAATCTTACCTTTCCCCCGAAGACCAGAACTATATCCGCAGAACTTTCCACCAATACAACATTCCGGGAGAACCGGCTTTCGACTCTTACAGCGAGGAATACAAATGGTAGAAAGGTAATCTTCAGCCCCCTTTTCATGTCATTTTATCACTGAAAATATAGATAACACTTTAGTTCACAACGGTGAACACTTTGTTACAACAGTAAGAAACAAAGTGTTCACATACTATGAAACAAACTGTTCGCACTCAATAAAACAAACTGTTTTCTTTAACGGAACAAACTGTTTCCTACTAATGAAACAAACTGTTCTCCATATTGAAACAAACCGTTCTCCTTAGGGAAACAGACGGATTCCCTTTTGAAGCCCTACAAGGGGAATAATTATCGCCTGCGAAAATATAGGAGGAAATACAGCGACATAGTGCGATACCTATTCTCTGCAAAACGGGTGAACGTGTTCGGAAGGATATTGCAGCAACACGGGATGAGGTAAAGGAAAGAGAGGGGGAGATGGTATATTGTGTGGTAAAAGTGGAGAGGTAGAAAAGACGGAAAGGATTACAGTTGAAATAAATTCTTTTTCTTAACTTTGTGAAATAGAAACATCGAATATGACGATGAAGAAAATAAAAATATGAAAACAGCACTATCTATAAATCAACCGTTCAAGGATTGGGTAAACCACCTAAAACAAGACATTCGTAGTGCACAGATTAAAGCGGCTGTACGCGTGAACAGCGAACTGCTTCACCTTTACTGGCAACTGGGGGCAGAAATTATAGAACGGCAGAAAGAAATGACTTGGGGAAGCGGATTTCTCGAAGAGTTGAGTCGTGAGCTGATGGCAGAATTTCCTGATATGAAAGGGTTCTCATATAGAAACATACGCAGTATAAAGCAGTGGTATCTATTTTATAATGAGCCATATACAATTTGGCAACAAGTTGTTTCCAAATTAGGTGAAGAGAAATTTTTCTCCATCCCTTGGGGGCATCATCTCTATATCATCTCCCAATGCAAGGAAGTGGATAAGGCTCTATTCTATCTGAATGAAACTGTAGAAAACGGCTGGAGTCGTGCCGTTTTGCTCAACTTTCTTGATACCAATCTCTATGAGCGGCAAGGCAAAGCGGTAAACAATTTCAGTCGTCTGCTACCAAAACCGCAAAGTGACCTAGCTCTACAGACACTCAAAGACCCCTATAACTTCGATTTCCTGACCATTACCAAAGATTTTCAAGAATTAGAGTTAGAAAAGGTTTTGACACAGAATATCACTCGTTTTCTGCTTGAATTGGGTAAAGGATTTGCATTCGTAGGACGTCAAATGCCTTTGGAAGTAGGCGATGAAACAATCTATCCCGACTTGCTTTTTTACCACTTGGAACTGCGTTGTTATTGCGTAATCGAGCTAAAAGTGCAGAAGTTCAAACCTGAATTTATAGGTCAACTCGGTACTTATATCAGTGCCGTAAACCATCTAAAATGTAAACCTGGCGATACCCCCACCATCGGCTTGCTTATCTGCAAGACAAAAAACCAAGTAATGGCGCAATATGCACTGGAATCAACAAATCAGCCTATCGGCATATCAGAGTATGAGCTGTCTAAGCTGATTCCCGAAGATATTAAAAGTCAACTGCCTTCGATTGAGGAAATAGAGGAACAAGTAAAGAGAATTCAAGGAAAAAAGAAGGAAGAGAGATGAAGGTTATCTTGTATCAATATAGTGAACTTATTCGGAGAAAAGATAAGTCTATTGGTGAAGCATGTGAATATACCACATGACTCAATAGAGTAAAAAAAAAATCAAAAACAACTGAATATGTTAGACAACAATAAAATACAGTACATTGGAAAGATTGAGAACTCTAATAATGTAGTTATTATCAATGGAAATCTAACAATTGATGGGCAAATCTCTAAAGACCTCCAGACCTCTTGCCTCGAAATCCTACGGACAGACTTTGATAAATACACTACCACAGCCATAGAACAAGCTAAACAAGAAATTGAAGAGTGTATAAAAAGTATTCTTGAAAAGCTAGCAAAAGAACAACAAAAACACCTGACTGAAAGGTTCCAGTCTTTATCTATGCAAGCCTTTTTACATGATACCCTAATTGAATATATTTCCACAGAAGATAAAAGAGCAAAAGAGTTTATTATAGACGTTTTAATTGACAGACTAAATTTTCAAAACATATCAACAGAAAAAGCCATATTAAACGAAGCGATAAAACTTATACCTAACCTAAATGCATCAACATCTGCTTTGATTACCTTCATGATGCTTAGACAGCAGATGGTCAATCCTTCTATTTCATTTATGCTGGAACTGTTTTTCAAACAACTCTCCCCCATTGTTGACATAGCTTACAATATTAAGACCATTGATATCGAGTATATAATTCAAAGAAATGCTACCATGAATATTTCTGGTTTTTATCCGATAGATACTTTTGAGAATCATTTACTGAAACAATATGATTTATTCTTCAGGCAAAAAATAGACAGACGTTTTTTAGAGGACTTCAAATCAATTCATCCCGAAATTATGAATGCAGTAAACGATATGGGAAGTTGTATGTTTTGTACGTCTCACGAAGAAGACACACTTTCTTTTACAGAGGTAAACAGTGATCTTTTCTATAAAAAATTAAAAGTTAGAGAACAAGAATATCTTATTCCTTTGATTGAAGAGTTTAAAAAGGAAATGCCACCGTTTACAGCCACAGAAGTCAGAAACTATTTTTGTAATTTAAATAAGAACTGGGAGCAAGTATTCAATCTACTAAATAGTTCTACATTAACAAGATTAAGTTTAAGTATCTTAGGATTATATATTGGAACAAAATCATAGGGAAACTCACTCATTCATCACCGTTATCCATATCTAACTTTAATAAATACATACAAATATGAGCAATCCAGTAGAATTCATACAAAATAATAAAGAGTGGTTAGTTCCCATCATTATAGCCATTTTGACAGCTCTAATTACAGAAATATGTAACTTATTTCGTAAAAGTGGGAAAAGCCACAAACAAAAAGTAGGAAAAATCAGTAAAAGCCATCATATAACTCTCATTAATGGAGAGGTGAATCACCACATTGAAAAAAATAATATGACAAAAGGAAAGAAAACATAATGCTACCCCTATAGCCTTTTCAATACTTTCTCTACCTTTGTAACATTAAACCAAATAAAGTCAAAATGACATGAAGAAACAGATTGCTATACTGACCACCTCCCTGCTCATATTGAACGGATGCGGTTACGTACCCGCCATCGGACAATACCTAAAACAGAACGGACTGGCAGTAGTCATCGGGTACGAAGTGACACACGCCGTAGTTAAACAATAAAACCGGAAACATATATGGCCGATAATTATCTTGAAAATCAGTACGAGCAATACCAGGCACGCAAAGCAGCTTGGGAGAAAGCGAAAAAATCCGGCAAGGTACAAACGCTACATAAGCCGACACTTCCCCTCAAAAAAGGCGGAAAGAAAGTTTTCGTGACCGGAGGTGCCGGGGGGATTGGCAAAGCCATTGTAGAAGCCTTCTGCAAGCTTAATTACCAAGTAGCCTTTTGTGACAAGAATGAACTGGAAGGACAACAAACCGCCCAAGCCACCGGAGCACAATTTCACCCCGTCGACCTAAACAGCAAAGAAGCATTGGAACTTTGCCTGCAAAATATTTTCAAGGAATGGGGGGATATTGACATCATTATAAACAATGCCGGCATCAGTGAATTCTCTCCCATCACAGAAACGAGTGTGGAGACGTTCGATAAAATATTGTCTGTGAATTTACGTCCGGTATTCATTACTTCACATGCGTTGGCAGTACACCGCAAAAGTCAAAACAGCACGAATACCTACGGAAGAATCATTAATCTCTGTTCTACCCGCTATCTGATGAGTGAACCGGGCAGTGAAGGATATGCAGCTTCCAAAGGAGGTATCTATTCATTGACGCATGCGTTGGCTTTATCGCTTGCAGAGTGGCACATCACGGTCAACTCCATCTCTCCGGGCTGGATTCAGACACACGATTATGAACAATTACGGGCAGAAGACCATTCACAACATCCCTCCGGACGGGTTGGCAAACCGGAAGATATTGCCCGTATGTGCCTATTCCTATGTCAAGACGAAAACGACTTCATCAATGGCGAAAACATCACCATTGACGGAGGCATGACCAAAAAGATGATTTATCGGGAATAGCCCTTTTATAAAACAATCTGCCCAACATAATAATTATAGGATATGAACATGAAAAAGTCTTTTATAGGAATCCTGGCAGCAACCATCATCCTCAGCGGATGCGGCACAAGCCAGATGGCTGTAGGCGACCCTAACGCAGTGCTCGCAGGAGCTGCCATCGGAAGTAATGTAGGCGGTGCCATCGGCGGCTTGATAGGAGACAGCAACGGAGGCTGGCGAGGAGGATACCGGGGTTCCGCCATCGGCACCATCATAGGAACCATTGCGGGAGCTGCCATTGCCAATGCAGCCACAGCCCCCAAAAAGCAGGAGGAGTACAGCTACCGGATAGAAAGGACACAGCCCTATCCCCCGCAATCCGGAAGACAGCCGCAAGCATCGGCCATCGACCACTTGAGGATACGGAATATACGTTTCATTGACGACAGCCGCAACCACGTCATCAATTCGGGCGAAAACTGTAAAGTGATTTTTGAAATCATGAACGAAGGAAACAAAACAGCCTACAACGTAGTGCCGGTGGTGGCGGAAACCACGGGCATGAAGCGCATTTACATATCACCGTCGGTCATGATAGAGCAAATAACTCCGCACAACGGTGTGAAATACACCGCCAACATCAGTGCCGGAGAACGGATAAAGACGGGTAACGTCACCATACGCATAGCCATAGCCGACGAGTATGGGGACGAATATGACTGGCAGGAGTTTTCGTTGCCCACACAACGGTAGAACAATGTCTTAACAGTAGTTTTTAAAAAGAAATGGAACAACAGCAATCTTCTTTCAAAGAAAAAGAACGCATAGAATTACGGGAACCCCGACGCTTCAAAGTCACCATCTACAATGATGACTTCACCACCATGGAGTTTGTGGTAAAAGTACTCACCACCGTCTTTTACAAATCATCGGCAGAAGCGGAAACACTGATGCTGCAGGTGCACAAGAGCAACTCCGCGGTAGTGGGCATCTACTCATACGACATCGCCCACTCCAAAGTACAGAAAGCCACCCGCATGGCACGCAATGAAGGTTTCCCCCTCCGGCTCACCGTCACCCCGGAGGAAGAAGAATAAGAAGAAAGAAACAATATGGATATAAAAAATACGATATTCGTAAACCAAGCATTCGCTTCCGCACAAAGAAAGGCCGAGTCTTACCGGCACGAGTTCATCATGCCCGAACATCTGCTGAGCGCCATTATAGAGCAGGAACCCTTTATCCACACCCTGCAAGATACCTTCTACAATTATGTGGAGCTCAGCATCTCGCTGGAAAACTATCTGACGGAAGAAGTGGACACTGTCCCCGACAATGTGGAATACGAGTTGGGACTTTCCGTCCAGCTCAGCTCACTCCTGCAACATGCCTATACGGTGACAGAGTATTCCAGCGCCGAAGAGCTGGATGTTCCTCATCTGATACAAGGCTTGCTGCAACTGGAAGATTCCTGGGCATGCCATTTCCTGAAGGAAGCAGTCGGCGGCGACCTGCCCGAATTCCTCAGCCTGCTCATCACCCACTACGAAGAAGCGGAGCTGGCAGAAGAAGCAGGCGGTACGCCATCTCCCGATGAACAAGAGAAAACAGAACCGTGGCGTAACTACGTGACCTGCCTCAACGACCATCTGGCAGGCCACAACCCGCTTATCGGCAGGGAGATGGAGTTGGAGCGAACCATACAAGTGCTCTGCCGCAAAGAAAAGAACAACCCGTTGCATGTGGGCGAACCCGGTGTAGGCAAAACAGCCCTTGCCTATGGGCTTGCCGCCCGTATCGAAGCGGGCAACGTCCCCGAACGGCTTGCCGGCTTCCGCATTTATGAGCTGGACTTGGGCAGTCTACTGGCAGGCACACAATATCGCGGCGATTTCGAGAAGCGGCTGAAAAGTATCATGGAAGGCATCGGTCGTGAGGGAAATGCCATCGTCTACATCGACGAGATACACAACCTGATAGGCGCCGGACGCACGGGTGAAGGCTCCATGGATGCCTCCAACATGCTGAAACCCTATCTGGAAACCGGGGCAATACGTTTCATCGGCTCTACCACCTACGACGAGTACAACCGCTACTTCGCACGCAGCAAGGGACTGGTACGCCGCTTCCAGCAGATAGACATACTGGAACCGAGCATTGAAGAAGCCATACATATCGTAGAAGGCCTGAAAGAGAAATACGAAACCTACCACGGCGTCACCTACGAGCCCGACGTCATCCCCTACGCCGTAAAGGCAAGCGCCCGCTACATCAGCGACCGTTTCCTGCCCGACAAAGCCATCGACCTGGTGGACGAAGCAGGAGCTTACCGGGAAATACATCCCACAGACTCCGGAGAACAGACCGTGGACAAGGCACTGATAACCGACATACTGGCACGTACCTGCAAAGTCAATGCCCTCGCCATGAAAGAGGACGACACCACCGCCTTGGAAAGCCTGCACGAACGCATCAGCTCCCGCATCTACGGGCAGGAAGAAGCCGTCCGTCAGGTGGTGGAAGCTGTGCAAATGTCCAAAGCCGGACTGCTGGACGAAAACAAACCGCTGGCAAGCCTGCTCTTTGTAGGCCCCACCGGAGTAGGAAAGACCGAAGTTGCCAAAGTGCTCGCCGCCGAGCTGGGCATCGCCCTGCAACGTTTTGACATGAGCGAATATATCGAAAAGCATACCGTAGCCAAACTGATTGGCTCGCCTGCCGGCTACGTGGGTTACGAGGACGGCGGCCTGCTGACCGACGCCATACGCAAGACCCCAAACTGCGTGCTACTGCTCGATGAGATAGAAAAAGCCCATCCCGACGTATTCAACATCCTGCTGCAAGTAATGGATTATGCCGTACTGACTGACAACAAAGGACGGAAAGCCGACTGCCGACACGTGGTCCTCATCATGACCTCCAATGCCGGAGCACAATATGCCCGCCAAGCGTCCATCGGCTTCAACAGTCAGGTCACCGCCGGAGAAGCCATGCTGAAACAAGTCAAGAAAACCTTTAAGCCCGAATTCATCAACCGCCTCTCTGCCACGGTGGTCTTCCATGACATGGACCGCCCGATGGCATCACTTATCCTCGACAAGAAACTCGGAGAACTAGGCAGCAAGCTGTCTTCCCGCCAGGTGGAAATGGTATTGAGCCAGGAAGCACACGAATGGCTGCTCCAACGGGGTTTTATTCCCGAATACGGCGCCCGGGAGATGGACCGCGTGATAGCCGCCCACTTGAAACCCTTGCTGATGCGCGAAATTCTGTTCGGTACATTGAAGGCAGGAGGAAAAGTCCGCGTGCAAGTGGAAAACGGAGCATTGAAACTACAACCCGCAACCGAATAACGATATGGTCTTTCAACTGACGGATAAACTTGCTTTCCCCGACCCTCACTACGGCGACCCCGACGGGTTGCTCGCTGTGGGCGGTGACCTATCCATTGACCGCCTCATCCTGGCGTACTCCAACGGCATCTTCCCCTGGTACGCATTTCGGGAAGAACTGATACAATGGTGGTGCCCGATGGACCGTTTCGTCATCTTTCCGGACGAAATCCATATCTCCCACTCCATGCGTACGCTCATCAACAAAGGAAAGTACGAAATCACCTTCAACGAAGCTTTCCAAGACATCATACAAACCTGCGGAGAATTGCGGATGGAACAAGAAGGAGCCTGGCTCGGAACGAAGATGATGGAAGCCTATACGCACCTGCACGAACAAGGATTCGCCGCCAGCGTGGAAGTATGGGAAGAAGAGCAATTGGTAGGTGGGCTGTACGGAGTGACCCTGGGACGTTGTTTCTTTGGAGAGAGCATGTTCTCACTTGTTCCCAGCGCCTCGAAGCTGGCCCTCATCCATCTGGCCCAATTCTTCAGGGAACATGGAGGCGTCATGATAGATTGCCAGTTCGAAACCCCTCACCTCAAAACAATGGGAGGCAGGCACATCAGTTACGACGAATATATGACATACATCGAACAAGACTGCCGCTTCTAAAAGTAAAAAGGAATAACGAGGGGCTCAGAACTATCCGCGCCTAAATATAGCATAATGAAAGTACTCATATACTTTTGACACTCTCCCATTCTATTTGAAGGCCGGAGCAGGAAGATGCATACCTGCCATCGTCAATTGGTTGTCCTTGGCATATTGGAGGAAATACTTGCGTGCTTTCACGGCAGCTTCCTTATCCATATCATAGGAAGCGCAGTATTCCGGATGCTCCAACTGAAGGGCCGCACCATGGATGAGGTCACCAATCACCAGTAACTTGCCACTCTGGAAAACCGTATGACCGGGAGTATGACCGACTGCCTCCATGGCAACCACATTACCCGGCAAGGTATCGCCAAACTCAAACAGATGCAGCCGTTCCTTATAGGCATCCATCGTCTTTACGACCTGCGCCTTCCTTTCGGCAGGCATTGCCATCCAGGCATCATATTCCACTTTTGATGCGTACACTTCGGCATTCGGGAAGACTACACTGTCTCCCTTCATCATTCCACCGATATGGTCGCCATGGAAATGGGTAAGATACAGATATCCAATATCTGCCGGAGAGATACCCAAAGATTGTAATCCGGGCAACAGACGACTGCCGGGAGCTCCCATTCCCGTATCAAAAAGGATACGGATACCATTCGTATCTACCAGGAAGGTGCTCATGGAAGAAGGAATACCGCCTTGAAGCGACAAACTTTCCATCAATTCATCGCTTGCATCCGGGAAAATCGTTCTCGGCATCAAATGCTCACCAGCATTATCCTGAATCCAAGTGGCCTGCACTCCCTCCAGTTGCAAGGTCTTTACGCCACTGCATGTTACACCGACACTATCCATACTTACATCTTCATTTGTTTGTTTCTTTGTCCTGCTGCCGCAACCCGCCATCAGCAATGCTGCTGACACAACAACCAGGCACGTCCATGTCTTGTTTTTCATCGGTACAGAGTTTTTTATCCATAAATATTGAAGTTCGCACAAATATAGGCAAATAAAATCATTCGGCACACGGATGCCTGAACCAAAAACGGCTGCCGACTCCCAATTCCGACTCAGTACCGATAGTCCCGCCAAGATGCTCAATGATACTTTTACAGATGGACAAGCCTAAACCCGTGCCCTTCGCAAAGGTATTAAGCTTTACAAAGCGGTCGAACACAGTAGCCACGGCATCTGGAGCAATACCCATACCGGTGTCCGTCACAGAAAACTCTATCTGACCGGTACCTTCCACCGGATGATATTCCAAAAGGATCTGCCCTTCACTGGTGAACTTCAAAGCGTTGTTTATAAAATTGGTGACCACCTGCATCAGACGTTTCTTGTCGGTATAGATACGGTAATCGGGCAAGTCGGGAGCCAACAGAACCGGTACAGCCTTGTCTTCCTTTATATCATAGTTGCGCATCACGTCCTTACAGAAGTCACTGACATCCACATACCCCATATTATAATCAAGTGTTCCCGCTTCTATCTTTGCCAAATCCAGAATGTCGGATATCAGTTGCAAGAGCAGTTCCGTATTCTCCTGCATGATGGCAAGGTATTCCTGGCGTTCTTCCCTATCGTCCAGTTCGGCAATGATGCTTGCAAAACCGACAATGGAATTGAGCGGAGTACGGATTTCATGACTCATATTGGCCAGGAAAGCAGACTTCAAGCGGTCCAGATGTTCTGCCTTATCCTTGGCGACCCGCAATTCCTCCTCTATCTTTTTCTGATGATCGATATCCACACTGGTAATGACATGCGCCATCTGCCCGTCCACCCAAGCAAAGGCTGCACTGAACACGCGAAACCAACACTTGTCAAATGGCCGTTGATAATCCCACGAATAGACTTTGGTGGGGTGTCCGTTTTCATCTATCAAATGCCTCTTTGGGCAGAACTCACACTCCCCCGTCTTGTCCGAGTAGAGGGCCTCCCAGCATTTTTTCCCCCAGAAATGCTCGATACCGCCATATGGTTCCACCATAGACCTATTGGCATACAACATATCGTGGGAATCGAAAGAGTTGACGTAAATATCAACGCCCATATTATTCATGATACTGCCTAATGTATTGCTGGCCCTCACTTCCCTTTCCTTATATTCCCTGACCGTAATTTCCTTAGAGAACGAGCCCAGCAAGAGATGAATGATTTGCAACTCCTCTTCCGTGAGATAGGTCTCTTCCTCCCTGCCTGCAAAACCTATGAATCCGATGATTTTACCCTCAGTATCTTCAAAATGCCTGATTAACAAAGAATCCTCACCGTAGAAATCAAGAATGTCAATATCGTCCCATGAAGCATCCGCATTTCTGTTTCCATAGAAAGGTTTATCCCGAGCTTTCATAGCATCGACATGCTCCTTTTTTCAACTCTCCCATATCGAAACGGGGTTTCATAGTCCCACCTTCATTTCCAATCGTTTCTTTCAATAAGAAATAACGGAATCCGTCAGTCTGATAGATAAACCCTTTCGTAAAGTCATAGTAGTTGCAGAAATCGGTCAACGATTCAATAACTTTCCTTTCATTGGGTTCATTGCTATTCAACCGTTCTAAAAAATGAAGCAAGAATATGTTTAATTTCTCTTTGTTTTTGCCCATATAATCTTTTGAAAAACTTTAAGGCGCTAATATACAACTTTTTAAAGAGAAATAAGTTTCTTTTATATATCCAGGAAGTTTAAAAAACAACCATTCCCCAATAAAACAAAAAAGGCAATAACTTAATTTATTTTACAAGTATCACTAAGGCAAAAGCTCTTCATCCGTATTCATACGACAGCATAACATCTAAAGTATACAAAAAGAAGTCTATGGAAGAAGAAAATATCCGAGACAGATTAATAGTCATTTTTTAAGGATAACAGAGTTGCCAATTTATCAAAAACAAAGTTAATTCACACATATATACATATTTGTATAAACGGAGAATAAGTAAAACTTTCCCAAAGATGTTTTTTTCTTCATAAGCGCTACAACCTATATACAACGAAATAAAGATTTGCAGTACAAACGGTCTGTTATGAGAGAAATATAGTATCTTTGCAACATCATGTTGCACCGTTTTACTACTTCCATAACCGACATTCCGCTTCCGGAAAGGTTCACCTATCCTTTCTGCTATACTCCGCACCCATTATGTATATTGGCAGCCAAAGAAGTACAAAGCTATCTTACCCGACAAACTGCATGGAAGGACGAACTGCGCCAAGGCAAAATGTTCGGGGTACTGATTGTACAAACCGAGCATGGAGAAACCGGATATTTAGCTGCATTCTCAGGCATATTGGCCGGAAAGAACCTACATCCCTTTTTTGTTCCTCCCGTATATGACTTGCTACAGCCACAAGGCTTTTTCAAGATAGAAGAAGAGAACATCTCTTCCATCAACCGCAACATCCGGCAACTGGAAAATGACAAAGCATATGCCGCCTTATCAGCAGAGCTTGCCCGGACCATTCAGTCAGCAGAAAACATACTGGCAACAGCCAAAGCACAGTTGAAAGAAGCCAAAACAGCCAGAGAACAGCGCAGAAAAGAAAAAGAACTCAATGCGCAGGAAGAAGCCGAACTGATACGGGAAAGCCAGTTCCAAAAGGCAGAATATAAACGCCTGGAACGTTCATGGAAAGCAAGGATTACCACACTGCAAACGCAGACAGAAGACTGGGAAAGACGGATTTCAGCATTGAAGTCTGAACGTAAAACCCGCTCTGCTGCATTGCAGCAAAAGCTATTCGAACAGTTCGGGATGCTGAATTACCGGGGAGAAGTCAAGAATCTCTGTGAGATATTCGGGCAGACCGTGCACAAGACACCTCCTGCCGGTGCGGGTGAATGTGCGGCCCCCAAACTGCTGCAACAAGCTTATCTGCACGGATGGAAACCTATTGCCATGGCCGAGTTCTGGTGGGGTGATTCCCCCAAGACAGAGATACGCCATCATGGCCACTATTATCCGGCTTGCAAAGGAAAGTGCGAACCTATACTGCAACACATGCTGCAAGGTCTACAAGTAGAGGAAAACCCCATGTTGAAAAGAATGCAGGTACCCTCCCAAAATTTGGAGATTGTTTATGAGGACCCATGGCTTTCGGTCATCAACAAACCGGCAGGAATGCTGTCTGTTCCCGGCAAGGAAGATGCAGTCTCCGTCTATAGCCTGATGCGTGAGCAATATCCCGAAGCTGACGGTCCCTTGACGGTGCATCGTCTCGACATGGCCACTTCCGGTTTAATGCTCATTGCCAAGACCAAGCGTGTACACCAGAACCTGCAGGCCCAGTTCAAGAACCGCCTGGTCAGGAAACGTTATGTCGCATTGCTCGAGGGTATTGTCCCAAAGGACAAAGGTACGGTCGACCTCCCGCTTTGCCTGAATCCACTTGACCGCCCACGGCAAATGGTACACACCGAACACGGAAAGCCCGCCATCACCGATTATCAAGTTCTGGAACGTCTGGACGGGAAACGGACCCGTATCGCTTTCTATCCGCGCACGGGAAGAACCCATCAGCTACGTATACATGCAGCACACCCGCTTGGCTTGCACTGCCCCATCATCGGTGATGAACTTTACGGGGAGAAAGCAGACCGGCTTTATCTGCATGCCGAATACTTAGAATTTACCCACCCTATAACGGGAGAAACCGTAAGGATTACCAAAGAAGCCGAATTCTGACTGTCTACTGATTAATAACCAGCAAAGTAATGCAATAAATGATGACACTCCGACCTACCCCACAAGATTATGACGAACTGTTGACCGTCTGGGAAGCCTCTGTCCGCAGCACACACCACTTCCTGGCAGAAAAGGATATACAGTTTTACAAACCGCTGATAAGAGAGCAGTACTTTCTTGCCGTAGAGCTTTACATCATCCGCAACGAAAAAGAAGAAATTGCCGCCTTTATGGGACTGAGCGATGAACTCATCGAGATGTTGTTTGTCCGTCCCGACCAACAAGGTAAGGGATACGGAAAACGGCTCATGGAGTACGCCATCCACCAAAAACACATCCACAAAGTGGATGTAAATGAGCAGAACGGACAAGCTTGCCGATTTTACCAACATATGGGATTCCAAGTGGCCGGCCGGGACGAAACCGACCCGACGGGAAAGCCTTTCCCTATTCTGCACCTGCAATTACCAACCCCACCACAGATTACTCAGATTGAACACAGATTATAATTTAGCAAACTTATGAAGATACATCACATCGCCATCTGGACCTTCCAACTGGAAGAGATGAAAGAGTTCTACACACGTTACTTCAACGGGAGCAGCAATGAAAAGTACATCAACCCCAAAAAAGGATTCGAATCTTATTTCCTTCACTTCGATGAAGGAACGGATTTGGAACTGATGAGCCGTACGGACATACAGAATACCCCTATTGAGGAAAACAGACTGGGACTGACCCACTTTGCCTTTGCCTTCGACAGCCAGGAAGCTGTCCTCCGACAGACAGAACGGCTACGTACAGCGGGATATACCATCGCAGGAGAGCCCCGTACCTCCGGCGACGGATATTTTGAAAGTGTCGTCCTCGACCCGGACGGTAACCGTATAGAATGTGTATTCAGGGCATAGTCTCTCAATCAGAGGAGACAAAGCTTCTCAACAGTTTTATCTCCTCTGCCCAAAGCGATTCATCGGGCGTCTCCAAAATAATAGGTATACCGTCAAAACGCACATCTTGCATAAAGCGCCGGAAGAAATCCATACCTATCAGCCCCTTGCCGATGCTGTCGTGACGGTCTACTCTGGAGCCGAGTGCTTTCTTGGAGTCATTCAGGTGTATACCGCGCAGATAGCCGAAACCTACCGCTGCGTCAAACTCCTCAAACACCTTGTCATACTCATTCACTATATCATAGCCTGCTGTATACGTGTGGCAGGTATCAAGGCAAACTCCAACGCGAGACTTGTCATCCACCCGGTCAATGATATGTCCCAGCTGCCAGAACTCATTTCCCACATTGCTACCCTGCCCGGCTGTGTTCTCTATGACAGCCACCACATCGTGCGTCTTGCCCAATATAAGATTAATGGATTCAGCGACCTTGTCCAGACACTCTTCCACGGAAATCTTATTCAGATGGCTGCCCGGATGAAAATTCAGTAACTTCAGCCCTAATTGTTCGCAGCGCTGCATCTCATCCAGAAAAGCGGCACGGCTTTTCTGTAACCCTTCTTCTTCGGGATGCCCTAAATTTATCAGATAACTGTCGTGAGGCAGGATATAGCGGGAATCGAAGCCAAGCTTCCCGCAATTTTCCTTAAACACCCTGATACTCTCCTCCGTCAGCGGCCTTGCCACCCACTGACGCTGGTTCTTGGTAAACAAGGCAAAAGCATTTGCCCCTATCTCACTGGCATTGACGGGAGCCGCTTCCACTCCCCCACTGGCCGATACATGTGCACCTATAAATTTCATAATCTTATTGTATTTGCTCTTTCATGAATTCCCACTGGCATTTTTTCATGTCCACACACCCATTCTTTCTGAACGTCACGCCCTCTGCCTCCAGCAAAGCCCGCTGTTCCGCCCAGCACGGTGCCAGCCTGCCCTGGCTGTTCACTACCCGATGGCAGGGCAAACACATGCCGTCGGGCACATCGTGCATAGCATGTCCCACCATGCGCGAACATTGAGGTCTTCCGACAAGATAGGCTATCTGTCCGTACGTCACCACCCGCCCCGGAGGGATTGCGGCCACTACATTATAAACCTCCTGCTGAAAAGTGTCTTTGTCCATAAAAGTCTGGTTTGGGAAGGCAAAGATATGATAAATTCAGCAGGTATGCGAACAGACGTTACAAGAAAGTGGCTGCGCCGAGCGGATTGTATGTATAGGTGACATTACGGGCACGGATGATTTCGCCCGTCGGGGTAAACAATATCTGATATTTCGTCTGGAGATTTGCCATCCCTACCTCTACCGCCACGATGGACTGCCATTTGGGAAACTGTACCCAAGTGACATTCTGCACCATCCCTCCGGAATATTCACTGGCGGCAAAAGCATTGTAAACGGCAGGGGGCACTTCGTCCATTGTCTCCCAGTCCGTCTGTTGCATTACCCATTGCGCCTGCCCGTCAAACCAGACTTTCGTATCAAAACCGTTCATCAGGAAATCTGCCACATAATAAGATTCATCATGCGACCAGGCAACACCATCTGCCGTAGGATACATTTTCTTCAGTGCAGCCTGTACATCAGCAGGTGCCCAATCGGCAGAAGCCGAGACTGATACCATCAGCATCAAAACCAGAAAAGAGAATTTCAACTTACTCATAACTTCATCAGATTATCATGTTATGAGAAGAACGGCGTATGGCAGATTTTGTTCACCGGCAACTCTCAACCATTCAACAGTTAAAAAGAGATATCCATTGTAATTCAATAGAAAATGACTAACTTCACACCAGAAATTCAGAAATATGATAAGAATACATCCCATATCCGGCAACAAAAAGCAATATCTTGACCTGCTGCTGCTTGCCGACGAACAAGAGTCCATGATTGACCGTTATCTGGAACGGGGAGAGATGTTCATCCTATCCGATAATGATACAGTCAAAGCGTCTTGTGTAATCACCTGCGAGGATAAAGGAATCTACGAAATAAAGAGCATAGCTGTCTATCCGGAATACCAGCGCCAGGGATATGGAAGACAACTGATAGCATTCGTTCTTGAACATTATAAAGACCGGTGCCATACTATGCTTGTCGGCACTGGAGACAGTCCGCTAACCATCCCCTTCTATGAAAGCTGCGGATTTGCATACTCACACCGAGTACCCGATTTCTTTATCGATAATTACGACCACCCCATATTTGAAGGTGGCAAGCAATTGAAAGACATGATTTATCTGAAAAGGATGCTTCAACCAAAATAATATCCTATATTTGCATATCACTTAACTCCACACATTATGGAAGCTAAACTTTGCCAAAGCTGCGGAATGCCCTTGTCATCCGCAGAAGTACTCGGAACCAATGCCGACGGTAGCCTCAACGAGGAATATTGCACCTATTGCTATCAGCACGGTGATTTTGCACAAGACTGTACTATGGACGAAATGATAGAACACTGTGCACAGTTCACCGACGAATTCAACAAGGATTCCGGAATGAATTTCACTAAAGAGGAAGCCATTGCCGGTATGAAAGAATTCTTCCCGACCTTGAAACGCTGGCAGTCCAAACAATAAACATGCCGTCCCGTATCAAGCAGGAAAAACAGACAGTAGAACGGATGGTCCGCCTTTACTGCCGGAAAAAGGAAGGCAACAAGCAATTGTGTCCCCGATGCGAGGAACTGCTGGGGTATGCCCACATTCGTCTTTCACGCTGTCCTTTCGGTGAGAATAAATCCACCTGCAGGCAATGCAGCATTCACTGCTACAAGCCCGAAATGAAAGAACGGATGCGTGAAGTCATGCGGTATGCCGGACCACGGATGCTGTTGTACCATCCCGTGGCGGCACTCCGCCATTTGTGGCAAGAGTATGTCCATCAGTATCTCACCAAACGTTTCGGAGTCCCGCGCCAGGAACAGCACAAACAATAAACCGTATCCTGGTCGTATCCCTCCAACGAGGAGGTGCCGTCCTTAGGTACAATCTCACCTTTGTCAGAGATGTAGACCGGCAAGCGCTCACCTTGTCCGTTCATCACAAAAAATGCCCCCACCTTGCATTGGGGGCATACCATCTTACGCATAATCAATTGAAATAATACAAAAATATAGCCACCCCTTCCAGTGCCTTCTTCTTTTCACCTTGTATTTCGATGGCAAATTTTATTTCCGCCTTTGCCACACCGCGCAGATTCGACAGAGATTGCAAATGGGCAACCAGCCGGATGCTCTGTCCGGACAATACCGCCTGACCGAACTTCATCTTGTCCATACCATAATTAATCATCATCTTCAGGTTGTTCACTTCAATAATCTGGTTCCACAGATATGGCAACATGGACAAGGTGAGATACCCATGTGCAATAGTGCTCTTAAAAGGGCTTTCCACTTTGGCGCGTTCCGTATCGACGTGTATCCACTGATGGTCCAATGTCGCATCAGCAAACAGATTGATACGCTCCTGAGGGAGCTCTACATATTCCGAAACACCGATTTGCTGGCCTACCAGCTTTTCAAAATCCTCGTACGAGTTGATAATCACTTTTTCCATTACTCTCTATTTTATTGATAAATTATAAATTCACACGCTTTATCCACATATCCGCCATTCGTTTATGCCCTGCAGGAGTGGGGTGGATACCGTCCCAAATCCAATAGGTGTCTTGAGAAGCCGGAGCAGTGCCGAGAATTTCATCGAACATCGCATTATAAGGAAGAAATACCGTCTGATAGTCCTTCGCTATCCTCTCTACGATGGCGGCACAGCGACGCACCAGACTATCACGTTCTGCAAAGTCCTCACTCTTACGCATATTGCCGACATTGGCAACAAAAGGAGTGCCCAGCACTATCTTCAATTCCGGATTGGCCTGCAAAGAACGGTCAAGCAAGGAACGGTAACACTTCTCCCATCCTTCAAAATCAAAAGGCTCTTTTTTGTCACCCTGCAGATAGTAATGTACATCGTTTGTCCCCACCAAGACGGAAAGCACATCCGGTTTCATTCCAATGACATCCTCTTCCCAGCGTTTCTCCAAATCCCGGAGAGTGTTTCCACTGATGCCACGGTTAAAAAAAGCATATTCCTTTTCCGGAAAATCTCCTTGATAATGACTTGCACACAAATACATATAGCCGCTACCGTAAATATGGTTCATATCCCAAAGGCTTCGCTCCGCAGTCGGTTTGGGCATCCCGCAGGCATTTCCCCAGTTACCGTCCGTGATAGAATCTCCGATAAACAAGACACGCGGGCCGCTTGCATGGAGTAAGAGTGATATGCAGAAAAAAACTATTACAAAGAGTCCAATACGCTTCATGGCATTTTCTTGTTAGAATGTAAAAATTGCAACAAATATACGTCTTATTCCGGCAAGTACAAAAACTCGGGTACCTTTTTCCCATTTCCCAAAAACACATATAACCCTTATTTTTATTTCCGTTCATCACAGATTAATTTGGAAATAATGTATCTTTGTCAATATCTTAATTGTTGTGACAGAACAAAAACATCACTATTAAAGATTCCGGTATGAATTCTAAATTTGATTATGACTTACTGTCAGCAATGATGACCAATGCCAATATGGGATGGTGGGAAGCTGATTTAAAGACCGAAAGCTACATTTGCTCCGAATATATCTCCCGGTTGCTGGGACTGGATGAGGATGGAACCATCAGCTTTAAAGATTTCAACAAACGTATCCTGAAAGAGGAACAACGGCATACTACCACACATTCCTTCGACAATATCCGGCAGACACAAGAGACTGTATATCTGCTCAACACAGTAGAGGGTCCAACGTGGATAAGAAGCAAGATATGCCTGCAGAGAACCGATGAAAACGGTAATGTCAAAGTCTACGGCATTGCCGAAACACAAGACGGTCCCGACATGTCATCGGCATCCCAAGCCTTACAAGAGCGTAACCGTCTCCTCCATAATATTTATAAATATCTTCCGGTAGGAATTGAGCTCTATAACCGAGAGGGAATATTGATAGATATGAATGACAAAGAGCAGGAAATGTTCCATCTCAAACAGAAAGAAGATCTACTTGGAATTAATATTTTCGAGAATCCGATTTTCCCGGAAGAGATGAAAAGCAAGTTAAGAAAACATGAAAATGCAGACTTCACTTTCCGGTATGACTTCTCTAAAATAGACAATTACTACAAGACACAGAAGAAGACGGGCACCATAGACCTTGTAACCAAAGTCACAAGCCTTTACGACGATAATCACAACCTGACCAACTATCTGCTAATCAACGCAGACAAAACGGAAACGACCGTCGCTTACAACAAAATACAAGAGTTCGAGAGCCACTTTGAGCTTATAGATGACTATGCCAAAGTGGGATATGCCAATTATGACCTTCTTAATGAGCAAGGCTATGCCCAACGCAGCTGGTACAAGAACTTGGGTGAGAAAACAGAAACACCGTTGTCCGAAATCATCGGAACCTACAATCATCTCCACCCAGACGACCGTACTATCATGCTTGACTTCCTACAGAACGTAAAGAGAGGACTGGCACACAAGCTCAGCCGGGAAGTACGTGTTCTTAAAGAAGACGGTTCTTTCATGTGGACCCACGTCAACATCATTGTAGAACGCTACATGCCTGAACAGAACATCATAGAGATTATCTGCATCAATTATGACATCACCCAATTAAAGAAGACGGAAGCAATGCTGATACAAGCCAAGGAAAAGGCCGAAGAGGCAGACCGGCTGAAATCCGCTTTCCTTGCCAATATGAGCCATGAAATCCGCACGCCGCTAAATGCGATTATCGGTTTCTCCAGCCTGCTGCACTACGTGGAAAACGAGCAGGAAAGGGAACAGTACATCTCTTTGATAAACCACAACAACCAACTGTTGCTCAAACTAATCAACGACGTTCTGGACCTTTCCAAGATAGAGGCCGGACACATAGAGCTCCATTCCGAATGGTTCAATCCGGCAGAACTCATCGAGGAAAGTATTACCGAGTACGAACGGAACGTTCCGGCAGGAGTGAAACTCTTTGCCAGGTATCCGGCAGCCCCCGGCCAGATAGAGCACGACCCGATGCGCATCAAACAGATACTGAACAACTTCATATCGAATGCACTGAAAAACACCGTGCAGGGACATATCGAAGTGTACTACGAAACGGACACAGACGGAATAAGAATCAGTGTTTCCGATACTGGATGCGGTATTCCCCCCGACAAACTGGGAATGATATTCGAACGGTTTGAAAAGGTGGACTCTTTTGCCCAAGGTGCCGGATTAGGACTCTCCATCTGCAAATCCATCGTTGAGAAAATGAATGGAGTGATTACCGTAGATTCGACAATGGGAGTGGGAAGCACATTCACCGTGGAACTGCCCTGCCGGACAAGACCATCCTGACAACAAACGAAAAACAATGATTTATGACCGCACAGAAAGAATTTACCCTAACCCCTCGCCGGCGTGGCTTTCACCTGGTGACAGAGGAGATTATACGCAACCTTCCACCGCTTCCGTCTGCCGGAATCCTGCATCTGTTCATCAAGCATACAAGCGCAGGCCTCACCATCAACGAGAATGCAGACCCTGACGTACAGACAGATATGGAAGCCATCTTCAACCGCCTCGTAAAAGAACGGGAACCTTATTACCAACATACATGCGAAGGCGATGACGATATGCCCGCCCATGCCAAGGCAACCCTCAGCGGAACCAGCCTCACCATCCCCATCACCAATGGGCGTCTGAACATAGGTATCTGGCAAGGCATCTATCTCTGCGAGTTCCGCAACCGGGGCGGAGGAAGAAGAATTGTAGCAACCGTCATCGGATAATCCCCTATCATCATGCAGAAAGCCATCATCATCGGTGCCACTTCAGGCATCGGACAAGAAGTAGCCAGGATACTTGTACAACAAGGCTGGCATATAGGTATTGCCGGCAGAAGAGAGGAAGCATTGCATGCCCTGCAAGCCACCGCACCCGACCGGATAGTCACGGAACAGCTGGACGTTACGGAAGAGACAGCGACTCTACACCTCCATAACCTGATAAAAAAGCTGGGAGGCATAGACCTGTTTTTCCTCAGTTCCGGCGTGGGACATCAAAACCGGGACTTACAACCGGACATCGAACTGAACACGGCACGTACCAATGTAGAGGGATTTACCCGCATGGTGACTGCCGCCTTCAACTATTTCAAGGAAAAAGGCTCCGGACATATTGCTGTCATCAGTTCCATTGCAGGCACTAAAGGACTGGGCGTTGCACCGGCCTACTCTGCCACCAAACGCTTCCAGAATACCTATATCGAAGCGCTGGCACAACTTGCCCGGATGCAGCATCTTGATATACACTTCACCGACATCCGTCCGGGATTTGTTGCCACCGATTTATTGAAAAGCGGGAAATACCCGATGCTGATGAAAGCAGACCGTGTAGCACAGCACATAATCAAGGCTTTAAGAGAAAAGAGACGGGTAGTTGTCATTGACGGACGCTACCGGGTACTGGTATTTTTTTGGCGTATGATTCCACGATGGCTATGGGAAAGGTTGCCTATAACGAATTGATTTCGTATCTTCACGTCTCCAAACAGAAATATACATACAGACATGAAGAAAAATTCAAAATATATCGTGCTTACCGCTGCCATTGCACTGTGCGCAGGTTCCAGCCTCCCCTTCCTCGCAGGCAGCAGTACGCTGAATCCCGAACGCGATTCCGTGAAATCCGAAGTTCCCTACTGCGTGACCTCCCCCAGCGTACCGGACAAGATCACTTTTGCCGGACAAGCTATTGACCTGCTTCGCTACGACCACCGCGAACGTATGGACCGCGAACTGATGTCCTTCACCTACATGCACTCCACCACCATGCTCATGGTGAAGCGTGCCAACCGCTACTTCCCCGTCATAGAGCCTATACTAAAAGCCAACGGCCTTCCCGATGACTTCAAGTACCTCGCTGTGATAGAAAGCAACCTGAACCCGCTTGCCAAATCGCCTGCGGGTGCCGCCGGCCTATGGCAGTTCATGCCTGCCACCGGACGCGAATTCGGACTGGAGGTGAACAGCAACATCGACGAACGATACCATATCGAGAAAGAGACCAAAGCAGCCTGCAAGTACCTGAAAGATGCTTATCAGAAATACGGGAACTGGCTGTGCGTAGCCGCCGCCTACAATGCCGGGCAAGGACGCATCTCCACACAGCTGCAGAAGCAAATGGTGGACCAGGCTGTCGACTTATGGCTGGTAGAAGAGACTTCGCGCTACATGTTCCGCCTGCTGGCAGCCAAAGCAGTCATCAGCAATCCACAGCAGTACGGCTTTCTGTTGAAACGGGAACATCTTTATCCGCCCATCCCCTACACGGAAGTGACCGTCACAACGGGCATCGGCAACCTGGCACAGTTTGCCAAAGATAAAGGCATCACCTATGCCCAACTGAAAGATGCCAATCCGTGGCTGCGGGATACCTCGCTGATGAATAAAAGCGGACGTACATACATACTAAAAATACCGACACAAGCCGGAATGCATTACAACCCCAAGAAAACAGTGCCCCACAATAAGAATTGGGTCATCAATTAATAAAAAAGAAAGAGAGGATACGATGATGATGTTAAACTTTGATTTTGTGCTCAGGTTGCTGGTAGCCGGAATATTGGGTGCCATTATCGGACTGGACCGGGAATACCGTGCCAAAGAAGCAGGCTACCGCACCCATTTCCTGGTATCATTGGGAAGCGCGCTCATCATGATTGTATCCCAATATGGTTTTCAGGAAATCATCAAGGAAAGCAGTGTGACGCTGGACCCCAGCCGTGTTGCCGCACAAGTAGTCAGCGGTATCGGATTCATCGGTGCGGGTACCATCATTTTCCAGAAACAGATAGTCAGGGGACTGACAACAGCCGCAGGAATATGGGCTACTGCAGGCATCGGATTGGCAGTAGGTGCAGGAATGTACACCATCAGCATTGCCGCCACCCTGCTGACTCTGGCAGGGCTCGAACTGTTGAGCCTTATTTTCAAAAGCATTGGCATGAAAAGTTCCGTGATAACCTTTTCCACTTCCAGCAAAGAGATACTGCCGCAAGTGTCCCGGCGATTCAACTCCAAAGACTATCTGGTGGTGTCCTACAACCTGGACCGGCAAGTGCAGGGAGAGTACACCAACTATCAAGTGACCATGGTCATCAAATCCAAGAAAAGCTATGATGAGGGATATTTGCTGCAACTGATGCAGGAATTTCCCGAAGTGACAGTGGAGAAAATCGAATAAAGGGAATCACTGCTGTTTTTCCGTCAGATATTTCCAATAGCGCACGGGCATGTCCTGCTTGTGCTTCCGGGGATTGAGGCGTTCCTTGATGCAGATTGCCTTGAAATAGGTTTTCCAGAGAGACTGGAAAAGCTGTTCGTCTCCGTCCATCAGACTTTCGTCGAGCATGCCGGTGACAAGATGTCCTTCGCGACTGTCCTCACCAAAAGTCACCTGGCGCACCTCCTTCAAGTCGTAATAGTACCCATAGGCTCGCCTGATGTCATAAATCAGCCAACGCTGGTCGGCAAAACGGTCCTTGAAATGCCCCGTCACCAAAGGAAGGGCATTCTTTTCGGGCTCGACGGCAGCAAAGAAAGTACCGTCCGCAGCCTTCTGGAAGCGGACAAACTGAAGCAGGCGTATACGCTCCCAATCCACCCGCTTCCACATACGGGAGAACTCCAGCACATCAGGGTCGGCAAAGTTCGTTTCAATGGAGCGAGGAGCATCTATCGCCTTGCGAATATAGCGGAACAGTAGCATGGGAGTTTCCGGTTCCTCTGCCAGCCAGCATTGGGCGAGGCAGGCAAGTGCCGCAGACGACAGCTTCTTCTGCAATCCGCGCCAGACGCGACCGGACTTCTCCTCATCGGTTATCACTGTAAATATTTCATCGTAGAACAATGGTAGAGGCTCTCCCTCCAACAACAGTGCATCGGGGAAAATGCGGCGGGAATAGGCTTCAAAAACAGAAGTCAGCAATCCCTCAAAAGTCTTATCGTATAAAAAGATATTCATTCGCCAAAATCAAGCATCAACTGCCTCTCATCCACTTTTTTCTTGTTCGGTTTGGGCAACAGGAGACTGCGTACCCCTTGCGGAGTCAGCTCATTGACCGTGCACATCGGCAACTCGCAGCAGGTAATGAAATACTGCGCCTTCTTCATCACCACCCCTATCTTCTTCAACTGGTAGAAACCTATCTTGGAGAAACGTCGGGAAGCCACTATCAGCCGTGCCGACTTCACGCCGATGCCCGGCACGCGGAGCAACATCTCATAATCCACCTTGTTCACATCGACCGGAAACTGCTCGGGATGGCGCAAAGCCCAGGACAGCTTGGGGTCAATCTCCAAATCAAGGTCCGGGTAGGCATCATCCACTATTTCCTCCACCTTGAACTGATAGAAGCGCATCAGCCAGTCAGCTTGGTAAAGGCGGTTTTCGCGCACCAAAGGGGGCTGTTTCAATGCCGGCAGGCGCTTATCGTAGGTATTGACGGAAATATAGCCCGAATAGTAGACACGCCGCATCGTAGGTCCCTTGTAGAGGGCCGACGAAAGATACAGAATATCCTTGTCCGTCTCGGCGGTAGCGCCTACTATCATCTGTGTGCTTTGTCCGGCAGGAGCGAAACGGGGAGCGTAGCGGTGTTTCTTGCGTTCTTCCGAACTTTCAAGGACTCCCTGCTGGATGTAGCGCATAGGCGCATATACACTCTTATGGTCTTTCTCCGGGGCAAGCAGTTTCAGGTTCTCCTCCTTCGGTATCTCGACATTGACGCTGAGACGGTCGGCATAAAGCCCTGCCTCATTCACCAGTTCGCGGCTGGCACCGGGAATGCTTTTCAGATGGATATATCCGTTGAAACGATGGATAGTGCGGAGGTCCTTGGCAACGCGCACCAGACGTTCCATCGTGTAATCGGGATTACGCACCACCCCACTGCTCAGGAAAAGCCCTTCGATATAGTTGCGGCGATAGAACTCCATGGTGAGGTCTACAAGCTCGGTCACCGACAGCGTGGCACGCGGCAGGTCGTTGCTGCGGCGGTTGATGCAGTAGGCGCAGTCGTAGATGCAATAATTGGTAAGCATCACTTTGAGCAGGGAGATACAACGGCCGTCCTCGGCAAAACTATGGCAGATGCCCCAGCCACCCACAGTGTTCCCCAGCATGCCTGCCTTGCCGGAGCGCACCGTACCACTGGAGGAGCAAGAGACGTCATACTTTGCCGACTCTGCCAGTATCTTCAGTTTATTGAGAACGTTTTCATCCATAATACCTGCGTCAAAAGTAGCAATAATACTTTTCAAAAACAAAAAAGACCGCCAGTAGTGGCAGTCTTTCGCAGCATCAAATATGCTTTTTTTCTTACTTCTTAGAAGCTTCCAAAGATGCTTTGCGGAATTCCTTCATAGCTTTTTCGATTTCCAAAGAAGCCTTACGAGCGCGAGTTCCTGCTGCCTTGTTACCGTTTTCCAACTGAGCGTTTGCATCTTTTGAGAAGTCTGCATACAATGCAGCTACTTTTTCAACTAATTCTTTCATAATCCTTTTTAAATTACTTCGTTAATAATGTCTGGCAAAAATACATTCTTTCTTGAAATAAATGCAGAAAAACGATATTTTTTTTGAAATATTCGGTAAAATCGCCGCAAAAAGGGGCTCTTACGCATTTTTTATCTACTTTTGCAAGCATGAAAACGCTTACTGACACCGAATATATACACGCTCTCATAGCCGAAGGAGAGCACCAACAGCAGGATTTCAAGTTCGAAATATCCGACGCCCGCAAGATAGCCAAAACCCTTTCAGCCTTTGCCAATACAGACGGTGGAAAACTGCTCATCGGAGTGAAAGATAACGGGAAAATTGCCGGTGTCCGTTCGGACGAAGAACAATATATGATAGAAGCGGCTGCCGGACTTTATTGCAGCCCCGAGGTGAACTATACCATGCAGACCTATCAGGTGGAAGGCCGTAGTGTGCTGGTGGTACAAATCGAGGAAAGTGACCGGAAGCCGGTATATGCCAAGGACGAAACGGGAAAATACTTGGCCTATCTCCGCATCAAGGATGAGAACATCCTGGCTACTCCCGTCCATCTGCGCGTCTGGCAGCAAAGCGGAAGTCCGAAAGGAGAACTGATAGAATATACCGAACGGGAACAGCTGTTGCTCAATCTGCTGGAAGAGAACGACCGCCTTTCACTGAACCGTTACTGCCGCCTGGCGCATCTTTCCCGACGCGCCGCCGAACATCTGCTGGCAAAGTTTGTTCGTTATGACATAGTGGAACCGGTGTTTGAAGGACACAAATTTCACTTCAAGCTGAAATAGGCAAGGAGATTCCGTCAGGTTTGTCCAGATTTGTCCATGGTACAAATCGCAGCACACGAGCTCATACCACGTTGATTATCACCGACTTGCAAGAAATCTATCTCAGTTAACGACAGAGGTAGCCTTGAATAACGACAGAAGCAGCCTAAAGTAACGACAGAGGGTAGCACTTGTTTTGTGTGAGTTTTTTTTACTACAAATAGATAACTGTACATATACATTATGGGAATAATAAATCTGATAAACGACCTGCTCTGGACCTACATCCTCGTTGCCCTGCTGTTGGGATGCGCCGTATGGTTTACGCTGAGAACCCGCTTTGTACAGTTCCGGATGATAAAGGAAATGGTACGTCTGCTGGGCGACTCGGGCGGGAAAGGCGATGCCAAGGAAAAGCATATCTCATCGTTCCAGGCATTTGCCATCTCCATTGCCAGCCGTGTAGGTACGGGCAATCTTGCAGGGGTTGCCACCGCCATTGCAGTAGGCGGTCCGGGCGCTGTATTCTGGATGTGGGTGATTGCCCTCCTGGGTGCTTCCAGCTCGTTTGTAGAATCTACACTGGCCCAATTGTATAAGATAAAGGGCAAAGACTCCTTTATCGGCGGCCCGGCCTACTATATGCGTAAGGGACTGAAACAGCCGTGGATGGGGGCACTGTTTGCCGTACTTATCACCATTACCTTCGGATTTGCATTCAACTCGGTACAGAGCAATACACTGTGTGCCGCTTTCGAAGGCGCTTTCGGGTTCGACCATGCCGTTGTGGGAGGGATCATCACCGCACTCACGCTGACAATCATCTTTGGAGGCGTACAGCGCATAGCCAAAGTCAGCAGCATCATCGTCCCCATCATGGCGTTGGGATACATTGCACTGGCACTTATCATCGTTCTGTTGAACATCAAAGAGCTGCCGGGAGTCCTGGCACTCATTGTCGGCCACGCCTTCGGATGGGAGCAGGCTTTGGGAGGGGGTGTCGGCATGGCGCTGATGCAGGGCATCAAACGCGGGCTGTTCAGCAACGAGGCCGGTATGGGGTCCGCCCCCAATGTGGCGGCAACCGCACACGTCAGCCACCCCGTGAAGCAAGGCTTGATTCAGACGCTGGGAGTATTTACCGATACGCTGATTATATGTACCTGCACCGCTTTCATCATTCTGTTCAGCGGTGCTCCACTGGATGGTTCCACAAACGGCGTACAGCTTACCCAGCATGCACTGACCAACGAGATAGGACCTTCGGGAGCCATCTTCGTTGCGGTAGCCTTGTTCTTCTTCGCATTCAGCAGCATTCTGGGAAATTATTATTACGGAGAAGCCAATGTGCGCTACCTTACCCACCGTAAATGGGTGCTCAACATCTACCGTATACTGGTGGGCGGCATGGTCATGTTCGGTGCTGTTGCCACCTTCGACCTGGCATGGAGCCTTGCCGACGTCACTATGGGACTCATGGTGCTCTGCAATCTTATCGCCATCAGCCTGCTCGGAAAATACGCTTTCAGGCTGCTTGAAGACTACCGCGCACAGAAAAGCGCCGGTATCAAAGACCCCGTTTTCACCAAGAACCGCCTGAAAGAGGTAGAAAAAGACATAGAGTGCTGGTGATAACCAACTTATTTCGTACTTTTGCAGCCGGAACCGCCGGATGACCTGCGGTCTTGTAATTTGTAATCAGTAATTCGTAATTTGATATGAGTTTATTTGCCAAACTATTCAACAAGAATACCGGAGAAGTATCTTCGAAGAATGTGGAAGACTTCGTGTCACTGACACGCGTCTACTTCCAGTCTGTAATAGCCGCCAACCTGGGCATCACCAATATCCGCTTTGTGCCGGATGTAGCCAACTTCAAGCGTCTGTTCAAAATCCCCACGCAGGGAGGCCGTCTGGGACAAGCGGAAAAGGCCGCTTCGCGCAAGATGCTGATGCAGGACTACGGCATCAGTGAAAACTTCTTCAAGGAAATTGATACTTCCGTCAAGAAGCACTGCCGTACGCAGAACGACGTACAAGGTTATCTCTTTATGTATCAAGGATTCTCCAATGACTTGATGATGCTGATGGGAAACCTGATGCAGTGGAAATTCCGCATGCCTTCCATCTTCAAGGGAGCACTGCGCAGCATGACCGAAAAAACCGTACACGACGTCTGTACAAAAACCGTATGGAAAAAGGACGATGTACACAAGACGGCAGCGGCAGTACGCCAGTACAAAGAGCATCTGGGATATTCGGAACAATGGATGACCGAGTACGTTTACAACGTAGTGATGCTGGCCAAAAAGGAACCGAAACAGAAAGCCAACGAAGAGAAATAAAAGAAAAAGAATTCTAAAGAACTTTAGAAACAAGAAGGCGGGAAAGAAATTTCCCGCTTTTTTTTGTTATTTTTAGCAAATGAAATCATTTTCCCCTCACGGAACACAAGGACGCACCCCGCGTCAACCATCATAAATATTAACTTCAAAAAAACAATCGCTTATGAAACAAAAGAAAATGCTTGCACTCACTCTATCACAACTGGAACAACTTTATCGGCACGAACTCCCTGAATTGGTCAGCATCGCCGTTCAAAGCGACGATGCGGAAGCCTTCAAGGCCAACCTGACGGAGTACATTGCCGGACATCCGGAAGTGGACAACGAGGCCGGTAAGCAAATTCGACTCTTGATTGAATTTGACGGGCAGGAAGTACACGAGCTCTCCATCGGAGAACAGCTGCCCATATCAACTTTATCAATGCTGCATTCCTTCCTCACGGGACAATGGGAAGAGGAAACGGAAACGGACCTGTTCATCGACTTGTTCCAGCAGTTCAAACGCCTCCACCAGCCAGCCCCCACCCTGCCCTCCGCACAGAAAATCAAAACCCTGACCGAACGCTGGCCCAGCGGACTGGATGAAGACGTGCAGCATATCCGTGCAAAGAACAAGGAACGCATCCTGCATGCACTGGTGCAGAAGATTGAGCACCGCAAGAACCCGGCTTCCCGCTTCCATTTCGAAGAGGGACTCAGCTACGAGGAGAAGTTCAACCTCGTCAGCGAATGGTGGAATGACTTCCGTTTCCATCTTGCCATGGCCGTCAAAAGCCCTACGGAGCTAAACCGTCTTCTCGGCAACTCCCTTTCTGCCGAAACCATGTACCTGCTCTCAAAAGCCCGCAAGAAGGGAATGCCTTTCTTCGCCACCCCCTATTATCTGTCACTGCTGAACTGCACCGGCAGCGGATACGACGACGAGGCCCTGCGCAGCTATATACTTTATTCACCCCAACTGGTGGAAACCTACGGACAGATACGTGCCTGGGAACGGGAGGATATCGTAGAACCAGGTAAACCCAACGCCGCCGGCTGGCTGCTGCCCGACGGGCATAACATCCACCGCCGTTATCCGGAAGTGGCCATCCTCATCCCCGACACCATGGGACGCGCCTGCGGAGGACTCTGCGCATCTTGTCAGCGTATGTACGACTTTCAAAGCAAACGGCTCAATTTTGAGTTTGACACCCTGCGTCCCAAGGAGACATGGGAAAAGAAGCTGCGCCGGCTGATGGCCTATTTTGAGGAAGACACGCAACTGCGGGACATTCTCATCACCGGCGGTGACGCACTGATGAGCCAAAACAAGACGCTGGGCAATATTCTGGATGCCGTCTACCGCATGGCAGTCCGCAAGCGGAAAGCCAATCAGGAACGGCCCGAAGGAGAAAAGTATGCAGAGCTGCAACGTGTACGCCTCGGCTCACGCCTCCCCGCCTACCTGCCCATGCGCATCAATGACGGGCTGGTGGAGATTCTAAGGGAATTCAAGGAAAAGGCGTCTACCATCGGCATCCACCAGTTCATTATCCAGACACATTTCCAAACCCCGCTCGAAGTCACTCCGGAAGCTGCCGAAGGAATACGCAAACTGCTGGCGGCAGGCTGGCTCATTGACAACCAACTGGTATACAACGTAGCTGCATCCCGCCGGGGGCATACTACCCGCCTGCGGCAAGTGCTCAATCAGTTGGGAGTGGTTTGCTACTACACCTTCTCCGTGAAAGGTTTTGAAGAAAACAATGCCGTGTTTACCCCCAACAGCCGTTCCGTACAAGAGCAACGGGAAGAAAAGCGCTTCGGGAAGCTGACCAAGGAAGATGCCCATAATCTGTCCGTACTGCTTGGAACCGTCCATGACCCGGCAGCCTGCATCCGGCGTTTCCTGAAAACGCACCACCTGCCTTTCCTCGCCACCGACCGCAATGTGCTCAACCTGCCCGCCATCGGCAAGAGCATGACCTTCAACATGGTAGGCATCACTCCCGAAGGCAAGCGCATCCTGCGTTTCGACCATGACAGCACCCGGCGCCACAGCCCTATAATAGACCGGCTGGGACAAATATATATCGTAGAGAACAAGTCCATAGCCTCCTACCTCCGCCAACTGCAGGCCATGGGAGAAGACGCCGAAGAATATGCCACCATCTGGAACTATACGGAAGGCAAGACAGAATCCCGGTTCAGCCTCTACGAATATCCTGATTTCCCCTTCCAAATCACCGACAGAATGAGCAATCAGGACATTGCAGGATAGCATATCCAAGATATATTCCGTACTTTTGCAGGCAGAACAATGAAATTGGAAAGTATGGAAATAGAACAACACCCTTTAGAACCCTTCCTTCCCGGCAACGCCCGTCTGCTGATGCTGGGAAGCTTTCCTCCGCAGAAAAAGCGGTGGTCCATGGAGTTTTACTACCCCAACTGGAACAATGACATGTGGAGGATTACCGGGTTCCTTTTCTTCAATGACAAGGATTATTTTGTAGACAAGACGAAGAAGGCTTTCTGCAAAGAACGCCTCATCAGTTTCCTGCAGGAAAAGGGTATTGCCTTGTTCGACACAGCCTCTGCCATACGGCGCCTGCAGGACAACGCCTCGGATAAGTTTCTGGAAGTGGTGCAACCCACGGACGTCCCTGCCCTGCTACACCGGATACCGCAATGCAAGGCTATCGTCACCACCGGTGAGAAGGCAACGGACACGCTGTGCACGCAGTTCTCCATCGACAAGCCCAAAGTAGGTGACTTCACGGAGTTTCTTTTCGAAAACCATCCGATGCGCCTCTACCGGATGCCTTCTTCCTCAAGAGCCTACCCACTGGCACTGGAAAAAAAAGCAGCAGCGTATCGCATTATGTATCAGGACTTACAGATGTTGTAAGCAACTTTCTTTATAAAATAAGTACGTCTGTTACTTGCATATTTGAAAGTTTGCATTACCTTTGCAGCCGCAAACACGGGAGTAGCTCAGTTGGTAGAGCACCGGTCTCCAAAACCGGGTGTCGGGAGTTCGAGCCTCTCCTCCCGTGCATGAACGAATAATGGCTGTAAGCATTGCTTACAGCCATTATTCGTTTTATAAATGCCTACCGGATATCTATCAGCTTATGTGTCTGCAAACTAAGTCTCCACTTAGGATGCTTCATCACGCAATCCACCGTTTCGGCCGTATTGCTGCAAGAGCAAGGCTGAAGAAAGAAATGCCCGGCGGGCAACTGCTCATAAACAGTAATATCCTGCCCTTCATACACCACCTTCACTTCATTCATACGCGTAATTTCCAGCTTTACCCCCTGCTTGGGAGAGCAGGTCACCCAATCTATATTATCCGGCAGCGGATGGGTACCGTTTGTTTCAATGCAGACATACTTTCCCGCCTGGTGCAGACAATCCACAAATTCACGGTCAATCCAAAGGGAGGGTTCTCCACCGGTCAGTATCACGGTAGCGGCAGGGTATCTACTAACTTCTGTTACGATATCTTCATCGGACATCAGTATGCCGTCCTCATGCTGCGTATCACAGAAGGGGCACTTCAGGTTACAACCGGAAAAACGGATAAAGACAGCCGGGGTACCCGTATGGTATCCTTCTCCCTGCAAACTGTAGAATATCTCATTAATCTTCCTCATAGACGGCAATGTTTGATTCCGACTCCTGCACCTCTACCTTGAAGCAAGTGGGTATCTGGTCGCATATCCAACGGGCTATGTTCTCGGCTGTGGGATTGAAGGACAGCACTTCATTAAGATTATGATGATCCAGCTGTTCCTTTACCACCTGCTTGATGTGACTGAAGTCTACCACCATTCCGTCCGCATTCAGCTCTTTGGAACGGCAATAGACAGTGATAATCCAGTTGTGACCGTGCAGATTCTCACACTTACTGCGATAAGAAAGTTTCAGGCTATGGGCAGCCGACACTTCCATACGTTTGATGACTGTGTACATATTGTTAATACGCTAATTAATATAATAAGTTGCCGCATCTAATGTCACCTCGATGCGACGGCAAAATTACAAAAAACTTAAGATTTATCCATTTACTTCCCTAACTTATTCGTACACACAAAGAGAATTGGCAACCTTACGCTCTGCACTGCCACTCGGGGTATTGGCTATTCCCTTATCCGGCAACGCCCCACTCCACAGCGTAGAAGAACCGCCGCCGTCCAGATTCAACGCATCCTCCCCGCCCAATATACGAATCATATGGGCAAGCTCGGGTATATTGATACCTTCCGCTTTTCCCTTCCGACGTCCGTCAACAACAATAAGCAGGATTTTTCCTTCTCTTGTCAGCGCCACAGCACTGCGGGGATGCTTGGTATCTACAAAATTCCGATTAGTCCCGGACAAGTCGCACACTTGCCCGTCCTTCAGCATCAAAGGGCCGGAAGCCAGCACAGTGCCTTTTTTCAAAGTACATGCCTTTTCATCCTGCTTGCTCCAGGGAATCAGTTCCAGCCTGCCTTTCTTTATGAGTACAGCTCCATTGGACACTGTTGCCAGAACCCCGGTAGAGGTAGTATCTATCACCACCCCGTCCTTACGCAGATAGCAGACGGAATTTCCGGCTTTCATATCAAAATAGGAGCCATTGATGGCCGCCACCGCACCTGCATGCCGGGCGGCTATACTGGTCTCCTCCTTGGGATTGTGGACGAGCACATCGAAACGGTAGCGCTTCGGGGATATTTCAAAAATAGACACTTCCTGAGGAACTCCATACAAAGAACTGAATACTGCCTTTTTATAAAGCATCCCTTTCTGCAGGGGCTCAGTCTGCCAATCGGCAGAAACGATGGCAAGAGAGTCGGCAGCAGTCTGCGCCATTGCTGCAAACATGCCGCAACAGAGAAACACTGCCAAGAATATTTTCTTTTTCATAAGATGAGATTGGTTTAAATTAATTCATAGCTGCAGATTTGAATCGGCATGTCGAGATTATGCAACACCTTTTCAAGCTGTATACCTTCACGGTTGTCGTACTCGTATCCGAAAGTAGCACGGATACCTTGCAGAATGAACTGCGTGGCACGGTCCAGGGCAATGGGCAAACTGTCGCCTTGCAACAGTGCCCCGGTGATGACACTGGTAAACGTATCCCCCGTTCCGGGATAATGGGCCGGCAGGTAAGGACACGTAACCTTCCAGTAGCGGTTACCGTTCCGGTTATAGGCATACACGGACGTCTTATGCTTATCATCCCGTACGGGCACACTGGTAATAATCACCACTTCGGGACCACAATCGGAAAGCTGGCGAAGGTATGACTTCAATTCCTCATCCGTATTCATCTCCTTATAAGGAATACCCAGCAGATAGAACAGCTCCGTCAGATTGGGGGTAACGACATCGGCCTTGGTGATGAGATGTTTCATTTCATCAATCATGGACTCGTGGAAGTTCGCATAAAGCCGTCCGTTATCACCCAACACCGGGTCTACCACAACCAGACCGTCCGGTCGGCGGAAGTCATCAATAAAGTCAGAAACAATATGTATCTGCCGCGGAGAACCCAGATAGCCGGTATAAAAGGCATCAAACTGTACTTCCAGCTTCTTCCACTCGGAAATAATCTTCGGCATTTCATCCGTCAAGTCCAGAAAAGAGAATTCCGGATACTGGGTATGGCTCGACAATACGGCTGTAGGCAACGGACACACCTGGAAACCCATAGACGAAAGGATGGGAATGACCACCGTCAGAGACACCCGTCCGACTCCCGACAAGTCGTGGACGGCAACAACCTTCTTTACTTTATTCGCATACATATTATCTATATTATTATTTTTCCTACATTTGCCGCATGAAAACCGTCTGCATCATTTTGGGAACAGTTTCTTTGACACTCGGCATCATCGGCATCTTCCTGCCGTTGCTGCCCACTACGCCTTTCCTGCTGCTCACGGCAGCACTCTACTTCAGAGGCTCACCCAGACTGTACCAATGGTTGCTGAACCACAAATGCCTCGGTCCCTACATCCGCAGCTTCCGCGAGAACAAAGCCATCCCACTACGTGCCAAAATCATCTCCCTACTGCTGATGTGGGGAACAATGGTTTACTGCATCTTCTTCCTGATTCCACTAACAGAAATAAAGACAGTATTGTTCCTTGTCGCTGTGGGGGTGACTTGGCATATACTGTCATTCAAGACGTTGAAATGATGTGCTAAACTCCTCCTAACTTCTCGAAGAATTCTCCCAACCCCTTCCGGGCATCGGCAAGCTTGTTTTCCCAATGTTTCACGGAGTTCTGTCCGATAATGTCCGTCACGTACTTCACCGAAATGAAAGGAACATTCTTGGCACGACATACCAAAGCCTGGGCATAGGCTTCCATATCCACAACATCACCGGACACATCCGAGAGTTCTGTCAGGAAAGTATCCCCCGTATTGCATACACCACCTGCCGGCCAGTGCAAACAATATCCTTTTTGGGACAACAAATCCGTTGAATCAATCTCATGCTCCATACCAAGCTCCACCAGCTTCTGCATATCACGGTCCACAAAATGACGGCATACGAAAATATCTCCTACCTGATGACAGATAGTCCCTGCCGTACCTACATTGACCACCAAGTCCGGTTGCGCATGGTTTATCGCTTCAGAAAGATAAAAAGCCGATTTCACCTTTCCCACGCCGGTACGGAGATAGCCAATCTGCACCTCTTCCTCCCCTATCAGTCCGGGAAATTTCAATTCAGTAAATTCGCCTTGTACGGCATAAGTAACCAAGATTCTCATATCAATTCATTGTTATTAATCAGACACTGCCATTTTCCATCAATTCCATCAAATTCTCAGGAAAATCATAATTTTCCCACCAGATAAGATTTCAACGCCTCTATATATTCTTCAAAGGCATCCACTCCCTGCGGAGTAATCCTACAAAGTGTACAAGGCATTTTTCCTTTAAAAGTTTTTGTTATCTCCACATAACCCGCCTTGCTGAGCTTATCCAACTGCACACTGAGGTTTCCTGCCGTAGCTTTCGTTTGTTGACGGATATAGACAAAATCCGCTTCCTCGACACTGATGAGCAACGACATCACCGCAAGCCGCAGTTCACTGTGAAGCAAAGGGTTCAGTTCTTTAAACATATCAAATTTTATTCTTCCGTTTACTTTTCAACAATGCATAGAGAGATATTCCCACCAAAGGAAGGTGATACAATCCCAAATAAAACCCTGCATCGGTTGCAAAATTGCCCATGTTATAACAGCCGATGATAAACCCCACCAACGCCGTTACCCGCAGCAAAGTTAAATCAATATTTTCTTTACTCAATAGAAGCAGGACCAGAAAAACCGGAGTCATCGGACAAAATGCCATCGCCGAGCCTCCGGCAAACAGATGTATCGGGCTGAAATCGGGTTCTGCGCCACGCATCATGTCCATAGGCCACCATAGGCAAAAGAGTGCCACGGGTATCAGCCATGCTGTCCTTCGGTTCAGATTGCCGAAGGTCAGCATGCTGCTCCCCCGCCAGGCTTCCCTCATCCAAAGCAGGGCAACCAAGAGCATCATCACCACATTGACCGTCACTATGCTGAAACCATATTTATCTGTTACTGCCACATTCTGTACAATGGCATACAGCACATAGCAACCTCCCACATAAAACATAAACCAGCGCGACATCGTCACGCGCCGAAGCACAAGCAGCATCAGCATGACAAGGGAAACAATCTGAAAAGTCCACGCATAAGGATACATCCCTTGTATAAGTGCATGGCTCAAGGTATAAATTATCAGATCACCGATGTTCTCCCACCGAAATCCTTTAGTAGCAATCGGCAATAGAATAAATTGCAAAACAATTATACACACAATAAACTTTCGGGAAAGCAGGAATTTGTCTAAAGCACTGTTTCGTGTCATCATACTTCACCCCACTCTCCGTTTCGATTTTCTTTCCGCGCCTTATAATTCAGTATATGCCCGGGAATAATCAGCGAAAATACCAGTACACCGACAAACCAAAGCAGGGATGAGAGGAAAGGCACTTCTCCCCAAGTATACAACAAATTCTTCAGCCCCCATAAAAAGCCAAACAGCGGGAAGATAAAAAACGTAGTATAGCGAATGATGCAGCCCGTAATGATGCTGCCCAACGAGAAGAAGATGGCACACAAAGGCAGAATAGTTTCGTAACGTCCGGCATCCGTTGCCGCCAGCACCCCCATCATACATACCATCCCGAACACCCCCCACACCCGCTCCAGTATCTTGTCAAGATAAAACTTCACAGGTTTTTGCCGCTTACGCAATAAGAGGAACATCAACAGATACCCCACAACCGGAATCCCCCAGAATCCCCACATCCAGACAGGATTACCCGTAAACGTGACACCTGCCCATACGGCCAAAGTCACCAACACACCTACATATCCCCACACTAAAAAACTATTTCCGCTACCCGTATCCAGGTTGCGACGCGTATTGCGTATCATTCGAGCGATAAGTTCCAAACTCTCTTTCTCGTTCAATTCTTTATCTTTCATAATTATACCATATGATTACTTCTTCATTCCCTTTCGGACATCCACCAACGGCACAACCACCGTCTCCGTATTTTCTTTTACCTCCCAATCGACAATGGCACAATACTCCATCGGTACTCCGTCCTCTCTGTCGAGCTGGTAATTACCGTTTTCATCGTGATAGACGTAAATCTTGCACTTGCCCGCAGGCACATCCTTCAGCTCCAGCACGACATCGCTCACAGCGGCATCCACCATATTATATTGCCCCTTGTCGGTAGCCGCCATCAGCTTCCCCTTGGCAGAAGGAACATTCGTCACTTTCAGCGTCAGAACACTCTGCGCCGACACACCCACTACAAACATACTAAAAAGAACGATTACCATACCTTTATAACCCATTGTTTTCATAATCACACTTCATTTTAAAGTTACACACATATTAATAAAAACACTTTTTAGGTTCGAACTCCAATGCAAATATAATTAGTTTATTTTATAAACCAAATTATTATATAAA
>OJNU01000101.1_pt1 | contig 79363 bp, 64 predicted proteins | sample 1597941 | NCBI WGS metagenome assembly OJNU01 (sample SAMN01915228, study PRJEB22387) | human gut metagenome | isolation source: stool | host: Homo sapiens | place: USA | reverse complement strand
CCATATTTCTGACTTATTATCTATAAAATATTGAGTAATAATCGGTTGTAAATACCAATACTGCAGTTCCTTGAATTCTATTGTCTTATCCAATAGCTTAACTTCAATTGGCGTCTGTGCTTTCAGGGGATGTCGTTCCTTGTTTCGGGTCCTTATTCCTGAGAGTGTCACTGTTATTAAAGATCAGGCATTTATTAACTGTTCGAATTTAAATTTTGTCACTTGCATGGCAACGACACCTCCAGCTCTTGGAACTGCGGTATTTAATGTCACTCCTTCTGCTAAGACCCTTTATGTTCCTAAAGGTACCGTTGGAGATTATGAGGCAAGCAGATGGAGCGAATGCTTTAATACAATTAGTGAAATTTCTGAGGAGGCAAGCATTGAAGAAGTGTCCATTTCTGATAATAAGCCGCAGATAGTTATCAATGACAACAATATTGAGATACGGAACCTCAATGATGGGGAAACAATTTCCATCTTCACCTCTGATGGTGCTTGTGTGTATCAAGGAAAGAACAACTCTGTTTCGCTTGCTCCCAACAAGGTGTATGTTCTCCACACTGCGCGTGGAATTTTGAAGTTTGCGCTCTGATTTCCCATCAAGACAATCATTGTGCGGCTTTTGGCCGTGATGTGGTGGGGTACATCTTATAATTCTTATAAGTATTAAGAGATGGGGATGATTGGGGCGTTTCGGGTAAATTGCTTACCTTTGCGGCAAAACTTTTTTGCATTATGTCGCAGCAACTTCACCCCGACACTCTGTGTGTTCAGGCCGGATGGACTCCCGGCAAAGGCGAGCCCCGTGTGGTGCCTATCTATCAAAGCACAACCTTCAAATATGAGACGAGCGACCAGATGGCTCGCCTCTTTGACCTCGAGGAATCGGGCTATTTCTACACCCGCCTCCAGAACCCCACAAACGATGCCGTGGCTGCCAAAATCGCAGCCCTCGAGGGTGGGGTGGGGGCCATGCTCACCTCAAGCGGTCAAGCCGCGAATTTCTACGCTATATTTAATATATGTAAGGCCGGCGACCATTTTGTCAGCTCGTCGGCCATATACGGCGGCACTTTCAATCTCTTTGCCGTCACTCTCAAGCAGCTCGGCATCGAGGTGACTTTTGTGAGTCCCGATGCTTCGGAAGAGGAGATTGCCGCCGCTTTCCGTCCCAACACCAAGGCTCTGTTTGGCGAAACGATTGCCAATCCATCGGTGGAGGTGCTCGACATCGAGAAATTTGCCCGCATGGCCCACGCTCATGGTGTGCCTCTGATTGTTGACAACACATTTCCCACTCCTGTCAATTGCCGTCCGCTCGACTGGGGGGCGGATATCGTGGTTCATTCCACCACCAAATATATGGACGGCCACGCTACCTCTGTGGGCGGTGCCATTGTGGACGGAGGCAAATTCCCGTGGGCTGAACATGCCGACAAATTCCCGGGACTCTGCACACCCGATGAGTCGTATCACGGCCTCACATACACCGAGGCGTTCGGCCCGGCAGCCTACCTCACCAAAGCCACCGTGCACCTGATGCGCGATCTCGGCAGTATCCAGAGTCCCCACAATGCGTTCCTGCTCAACCTTGGCCTGGAAACACTCCACCTCCGCATGGAGCGCCATTGCGCTAATGCCTTGGCAGTGGCCCGCTACCTGGAGTCCCACCCCAAGGTGGCGTGGGTGGAGTATGCCGGCCTTGAGTCGAGCCGCCACCATCAGCTGGCCCTCAAATATATGCCCAAAGGCACCTGCGGAGTGGTGTCGTTCGGTCTCAAGGGCGGCCGCGAGGAGGCTATCCGGTTCATGGACCATCTGCAGCTCGCGGCGATAGTGACCCATGTGGCCGATGCCCGCACCTGTGTGCTCCACCCCGCCAGCCACACCCATCGCCAGCTCTCCGACGAGCAGCTCATAGCCGCCGGTGTGCGCCCCGACCTGATCCGTTTTTCTGTCGGTATCGAGAATGTGGACGACATAATCGCCGACATCAGCCAGGCTCTCGAGGCGTGAGCGCGGCGGCATTGTTGCCTGTTGGTTGAAAAAATAGTATAGACAGTATAACTTTATTTGTGATTTTTTGGCTATATTTGCACGGCGAAATCATCATGCCGTGACGCGTTTGCTGTGTTTTCTTCGTAATTGGTTGAAGCATGGCTGCTTAGCGGTGCTGCAATGAAAAAATTATTATATAACCTATGATATCATTATCCATTCAAATGTCAACGCTGGCCGTAACCGCCGCCCTCACCGGCATAGGTTTGGTCGCTTTAGCGTTGTGGCTCGCGGGTCTGATTTCCCCGCGGTCGTTCAACCCTCAGAAAGGTGAGGCCTACGAATGTGGTATCCCCACTCGCGGCGAAAGTATGGCGCAGTTCAAAGTCGGATACTATCTTTTTGCCATCCTTTTCCTGATGTTTGATGTAGAGTGCGTATTTCTGTTCCCTTGGGCGGTGCGTGTGGCAGATCTCGGCGGAGCCGGGTTGCTTAGCATCGCCGTATTTTTTATCATTTTAGTGCTCGGGCTTGTATATGCCTGGCGGAAAGGAGCCCTTGAATGGAAGTAACTACCAAGAGCATGCCCTACGAGGCATGGAAGGACAACGAATATATCGAGTCGCTCGTCAAAGAGCTGCAGGACAACGGCACAAATGTGATTGTCGGCAGTCTTGACAAGCTCATCAACTGGGGCCGCAGCAACTCCATCTGGCCCCTCACATTCGCCACAAGCTGTTGCGGTATAGAATTTGTGTCGCTCGGCGCTGCCCGCTACGACATGGCCCGCTTCGGATGGGAAGTGGCCCGTTCGTCACCCCGTCAGGCCGACTTTATCATGGTGGCCGGTACCATCGTGCATCGCATGGCCCCGGTGCTCCGTCGTCTCTATGACCAGCTCGCCGAGCCTAAATATGTGATTGCTACCGGTGCCTGCGCTGTCAGCGGCGGTCCTTTCAAGAAATCCTATCATGTTGTGATGGGATGCGACCAGATTGTCCCCGTGGATGTTTACCTCCCCGGATGTCCCCCGCGTCCCGAAGCCATGATCTACTCCATTATGCAGCTTTCGCGCAAAATGAAAGTTGAGCGGTTCTTCGGCGGTGTCAACCGCAGGGAGAAGATGCAGAAAGAGTTCCTCGAATCCCACCCTGTCGAGGGCGTGGATGATGTGAAATAATGGCTATTTCCCCTTCTCATTATTAATTAACGCAGCTAAAGAATTTCTATAATATCATGGCCGACTTTCAGCAAACCATTGCTAAATTGTTTCCCGAAGCCACTTTCGAGCAGGCCGACACCCTCGTGGTAAGCCTTCCCGACGCCCAGTGGCCTTCGTTAGCCAAGCAACTCAAAGAGAACTCCGACCTCGGATTCACATACCTTATAACTATTGTGGGTATGGACTGGAAAGATTCACTCGGATGTATCTACTATCTCCAGAACTCCCGCAACGAGGTGGTTGCCGTAAAGCTATCCACCACCGACCGCGAAAACCCCATGCTCCACTCCGTGGCCCACATCTGGGCCATCGCAGGTATATATGAGCGCGAGGTTTACGACTTCTTCGGCATCGTGTTCATCAACAACCCCGACATGCGCCGTCTCTTCCTCAGCATCGACTGGAAAGGGTTCCCCCTCCGCAAGGATTACGACGAAAACCCCGACATCAACCCCGTGACCACTGAGAATGAGCGCCAGAGCGACTTCACCACCACCTACGTGGAGCTCCCCGACGGGAAGGTGGAGAAAAAAGAGGTGCGTGTGTTCCAGCCCGATGATTTCGTGGTCAACATCGGCCCGCAGCACCCCGCCACTCACGGTGTGCTCCGTTTCCGCACCGCCGTTGATGGTGAGACAATCAAGAAAATCGATGTCTATATGGGCTACATCCACCGCGGCATCGAAAAGATATGCGAGAAGGATACTTATCCGCAGACTCTCCATTTCATGGACCGTCTCGACTACTTTTCGGCACATCCCTATCACCACTGTCTGTGCATGACCATCGAGGAGGCCGCCGGCATTGAAGTGCCCCGCCGCGCCCAGGTGATCCGCGTGATCATGGACGAGTTGTCGCGTATCGCCAGCCACTGCCTGTTCATGGGCACATTCTGTATGGACCTCGGTGCCACCACAATGCTCTTCTACACCCTGCGTGTGCGCGAGCAGATTCTCGACATCATGGACCGCACCTGCGGTGCCCGCATGACTTTCAACTACGAATGTATCGGCGGTGTGATGCAGGACCTCGACAAGAACTTCGTGAGCGATGTTCACGCCCTGCTCGATGTGCTTCCTGCCAACATCAAGGAGTATAATAAGGTGTTCACCGGCAATGTCATCGCCAAAAACCGTATGGAAGGCGTCGGCGTCCTCACCAAGGACGATGCCATCGACTGGGCTGTCACCGGTCCCTCCGGCCGCGCTTCCGGCTGGGCTTGCGATGTGCGCAAAACCCACCCCTACAGCATCTACTCCGAAGTGGAGTTTGACGAAGTGCTCCGCACCGAAGGCGACTCCATGGCACGCTTCAAGGTGCGTCTCGACGAAATCGTGCAGAGCGCACGCATCATTGCCCAGCTCATCGACAATATCCCCGACGGCGAATATTGCGCCAAGGTTCCCAAAGTCATCAAGCTCCCCGTGGGACACTGGTTCCGCATGGTGGAGGGATGTCGAGGCGTGTTCGGCGTATATCTCGAGAGCGACGGCGCCACAATGCCCTACCGCTTGAAGCTCGTCACTCCCAGCCTCCCGGCAGCAGCTGTGGTCAACCACCTCACTGCCGGAAACAAGATTGCCGACCTCATCACCATCGGTGGCTCGATGGACTACATCGTTCCTGACATGGACCGCTGATTTTGAGGAGTGTGAATATTAAACCAATCAAGAATAACGCATAGATAACCTCACATTATGTATGACTTTTCATTAATCCCCGATGCCATACACGCGTTTCTGCTCACATATCTCCCCAACTGGGCGGCTGTGACAGTGGAGTGTGTGCTGATAGGCGTGGTGCTTCTGCTTCTCTATTCAGTGCTGGCTCTTTTCTATATCCTGTATGAGCGCAAGATATGTGCTTATTTCCAGTGCCGTCTCGGCCCCAACCGTGTAGGTCCCTGGGGGTTGCTCCAGAGTGTCGCCGACATGTTCAAGATTCTCATCAAGGAGCTTATAACTCTTAAATATACCGACAAATTCCTCTTTGCCCTCGCTCCCTATCTGGTGATTCTGGCTTCAATGCTCGCTTTCGCTGTCATGCCCTGGGGCAACGGCCTGCAGGTGCTTGACTTCAACATCGGCATATTCTTCCTGCTCGCTGTGTCGTCGATCGGTGTGCTGGGCATCCTGCTTGCCGGATGGTCGTCGAGCAACAAGTTCACCCTCATCGGTGCCATGCGTTCCGGCGCGCAGATGGTGAGCTACGAGCTCTCTATCGGTCTGTCGGTGCTCACCATGGTAGCTTTCGCCGGCACAATGTCGGTCACTGAGATTGTCCACGCCCAGGAAAATGTGTGGTTCATATTCTCGGCCCATATCCCCGCCATCATCGCATTCATCATCTACATGATTGCCGGCACCGCCGAAACCAACCGTGGCCCGTTTGACCTTCCCGAGGCCGAGAGCGAGCTCACCGCCGGCTACCATACCGAGTACTCCGGCATACATTTCGGTTTCTTCTATCTCGCTGAATACCTCAACCTCTTCATAGTGTCCGGCGTGGCAGCCCTGCTGTTCTTCGGCGGATGGATGCCCCTCCACATCCCCGGATGGGAGAGCTTCAACCATATCATGGACTATATCCCCTCGGTTGTATGGTTCCTCGGCAAGGCGTTTGTCCTCTCGTTCATCATTATCTGGTTCAAATGGACATTCCCCCGCTTGCGTATCGACCAGATTCTCTCCCTGGAGTGGAAATACCTTCTGCCCATCAACCTTGTCAACCTCGTGCTGATGGTGCTCATCATTGTTTACGAATTACATCTCTAATCTATATCTCCGAATAATTCAACTCTCACTATGAGCGATAAATATGGAAAAGTGGCGCAGGTGATCGGCCCCGTGGTCGATGTGTCTTTTGACGGCGAGGGCAACGAATTGCCCCCCATCTACACCGCGCTCAAAATCGACCGCCCCGACGGCTCTATGCTGATTCTCGAAGTGGAGCAGCATATCGGTGAAAACACTGTCAGGTGTGTGGCCATGGAAAGCACTGACGGTTTGCAGCGCGGCATCCGCGTGGACAACCTCGAGCGCCCCATCGCCGTCCCCACCGGTAATCAGGTCAAAGGGCGCCTCCTCAATGTGGTGGGTGAGGCCATCGACCGCCTCCCGCAGCTCAAACGCGACGACCTCCGTCCCATCCACCAGCCTGCCCCCGCTTTCGACGAGCTCACCATAGGCACCGAAATCCTCTACACCGGCATCAAGGTGATCGACCTCCTCGAGCCGTATAGCAAAGGTGGTAAAATCGGTTTGTTCGGTGGTGCCGGTGTGGGCAAAACTGTGCTCATCATGGAGCTCATCAACAATATCGCCAAGGGTCACAACGGTTTCTCTGTGTTCACCGGTGTCGGTGAGCGTACCCGTGAGGGTAACGACCTGCTCCGCGAAATGATTGAGAGCGGCGTAATGAAATACGGTGAGAAGTTCCGCGAAGGTATGGACAAAGGCGAGTGGAACCTCGAGGATGTGGACATGAAGCAGGTGGAGGAATCCCAGGCCACCCTCGTGTTCGGTCAGATGAACGAGCCGCCGGGCGCACGTCTGCGCGTAGCCCTTTCCGGCCTCACAGTCGCCGAGCAGTTCCGCGACCAGGATGGTGGCGGTAAGGAGATTCTGCTCTTCATCGACAATATTTTCCGTTTCACTCAGGCAGGTAGTGAGGTGTCGGCGCTTCTTGGCCGCATGCCTTCGGCTGTGGGCTATCAGCCTACCCTTGCCTCTGAGATGGGTAAACTTCAGGAGCGTATTACATCCACCAAAAACGGGTCCATCACTTCGGTGCAGGCCATCTATGTGCCCGCCGACGACCTTACCGACCCCGCTCCTGCCACCACTTTCAGCTTCCTTGACGCCACCACAGTGTTGAGCCGTAAGATTGCCGAGCTCGGTATCTATCCCGCCGTTGACCCCCTCGAGTCAACTTCGCGCATCCTCGACCCCAACATCATCGGTGAGGAACACTACAATGTGGCTCAGGCTGTGAAGCAGCTCCTCCAGAAATACAATGAACTTCAGGATATCATCGCGATTCTCGGTGTTGACGAGCTCAGCGACGACGACAAGCTTGTGGTGTCCCGCGCCCGCCGCGCACAGCGTTTCCTCTCCCAGCCCTTCTTCGTGGCCGAGCAGTTCACAGGACTTCCCGGCGTGATGGTGCCGCTGAGCGAAACCATCCGTGGCTTCAAGATGATTCTCTCCGGCGAGATGGACGAATATCCCGAGCAGGCGTTCCTCAATGTCGGCACCATCGACGAGGCTATCGCCAAAGGTAAGAAGATGCTTGAAGAAGCTGGCGTGTCGGCTTCCAACAATGTAAATAACTAACGCATGACACTAAAGATTATATCGGCTGAGGACATTCTGTTTCAAGGCGAGGTGACTCTGGTAAACCTCCCCGGCGCCAAAGGGCAGTTCACAGTGCTGCGCAACCACGCTTCGCTCGTGTCAACCCTCGTGCCCGGAGTTGTGCGCTATGAGCACAACGGTGAGCAGGCGGAGATACCCGTCAGCGGTGGACTTGTCGATGTGGACAATAATGTCGTGTCTGTGTGCATTTATTGATTTGAGTATGAAAACAACCATTCTCACTCTGCTGATGATTGTGTCGGTGCTCTTTGCTCCGGTCAATGCTTCCGCATCCGGTCATGACGACAGCTCCGACAAGGCTCTCAATCCCAAGGAGATTATTTTTGAGCACCTTGGCGACGGCTATGGCTGGGAAGTGCCCTTCAATCATCACAAGCGCATACCGCTGCCGGTGATTCTCTTCGGCAAAGACGGTGTGCACTGCTTCATGTCGTCGAAAATTTCCGACGGCAAGGAGTACAAGGATGGAGACGCCGTGTTCAAAATCGCCGGACACGACAGCAAATACAAGGGCAAAGTGGTGCAGGTGATGCCCGACGGCTCGGAATACAAGCCTTTCGACATCTCCATCACCAAAAATGTGTGCGGCCTGTTCATCGCCATGATTCTTGTGATCTGGAGCGTGCTCGCTGTGGCCCGCTGGCACAAGCGCATGGGGCATAAGGCTCCGCGCCGCATGGTGGGTGTCATCGAGAGTCTCATCACCTTCATCTACGACGGTGTCATCAAACCCACCCTCAAGGATCGCTCGCAGAAGTTCGCCCCCTATCTGCTCACAGTTTTCTTCCTCATTCTGTATCTCAATCTGCTGGGACTGATTGTGGTGTTTCCCGGAGGTGCCAACCTCACCGGCAACATCGCCGTCACCCTGGTGCTCTCCATATTCACATTCTTCGCCACCAACCTCTTTGGCACCAAGCACTATTGGAAAGAAATTCTCTGGCCCGATGTGCCGCTGTGGCTCAAATTCCCCATCCCCATCATGCCCGCCATCGAGATTTTCGGCATGTTCACCAAACCTGCCGCGCTCACTGTGCGTCTGTTTGCCAACATGATGGGTGGCCACATGATTGTGATAGTGCTCACCCTCCTCATATTCATCTTTGCCGCCATGGGGCCCGTTGTCACCGGTGCCACAACCGTTGTGTCGGTCATCTTCTCTGTGTTCATGCTGCTCATTGATGTGCTCGTGAGCTTCATTCAGGCCTATGTGTTCACTATGCTCTCCACCATCTTCATATCTTTCGGACAGGAGCATGAGCATCACAAGGAAGAAGAAACCGCACACCCCGCAGCAGCACCCCAAACAAGTAAATAACAACAAAAAATAAACCATTAAAAATTTCAACATTATGTTATCAATGATTTTAGCAGCTATTGAAGGAACTCTTGGTATCGGCGCTTGCATCGGCGCAGCCATCGCAGCCATCGGCGCAGGTATAGGTATCGGCAAGATCGGTGCCGCAGCCATGGAAGCTATTGCCCGTCAGCCCGAATCCGCAGGTGATATCCGAAGCAACATGATCGTGATTGCCGCCCTCGTGGAAGGTGTGGCACTCTTCGCTGTGATTGTGTGCGTGCTCTCGATGTTCGTATAATCTGAATATTTTTAACACCCCCTGATTCCTTATGGAACTCTTCACACCTGATTTCGGCCTCATATTCTGGATGTTTGTGGGCGTTATCATCCTTCTGTTTGTGCTCTACAAATGGGGATGGCCCATCATCATCAAGGGTGTCGAGAGCCGTGCCGACCTGATTGACAAAGGCGTGGAATATGCTCAGAATGCCAAAGAGCAGATGGAGCACGCCCGCGAGCAGGCCGATAAATACATTGCCGACGCCCGTCGCCAGCAAGCCGACATGCTACGCGAAGCCGACAAGATGAAAACTCAAATCATCGAAGAAGCTCGTGTCGCAGCTCAAGGCGAAGCTAAAAAGGTGATGGATGCCGCTAAGGTGTCGATTGAGCAGGAACGAAAAGAAGCACAGCAGCAATTCCGCAACGAGGTGAGCGCTTTTGCTCTTGACATCGCCACCAAGGTGGTGCGCGACGAACTCCGCGACGAGAAGGCTCAGCAGCGATTAGTCTCTACCCTGCTTGACGATATGGACAAACAGAATTAATCTACGCCACCGCAATGAACGAAGGTTTAATCCCACGACGATATGCCAAGGCGCTCTACGCTGTTGCAAAGGAGCATGGCGTTGACGCCAAGGTTTATGACTGCATGAACACCATGGAGCGCAACTTTGCCGCTCAGCCGCAGCTGAAGCAGGTGATGGCCAACCCATACGTGGGCGACGCTGACAAAATCAGCCTCCTCACCACCGCTGCCGATGCTGCCAAGATGCCCGTGTTGCTCGACTTTTTCAAGCTCCTTGCTCAAAACAAGCGTCTTGACATCGCCCTTGCATGTGCTCTCGCTTTTACCGACATCTATCGCAAGATGCACAACATCTACAAGGTCAATGTTGTGTCCGCCTACAGAATGAATCCCGACGAGGAGAAGCGTCTCCGCGCCCTCATCGAGCGTCATCTCAAAGGCGGCTCTATGGAATACACTGCCTCTGTGGACCCCTCGCTCATTGGCGGATTCACCGTCAGCGTAGGCAACGAACTTCTCGATGCCTCTATCAGTAATGAATTAAAGCAATTGCGACTCAACCTTTTAAGTAAATAGCATACTCAATGATCAACCCCAGCGAGATATCCGAAATATTAAAACAACAACTCGAAAAAGTCAACTCCAAAGTGGCTTTCGAGGAAACCGGCACCGTGCTCGAAGTCGGTGACGGCGTGGCTCATGTGTATGGCCTCGACAATGTTTGTGCCAATGAGCTTGTGGAGTTTGAAAACGGCGTCAAAGGTGTGGCCCTCAACCTTGAGGAAAGCAATGTCGGCGTTATTCTGCTCAACAATGTTGACAAGGTCACTGAAAACATGTCGGTGCGCCGCACCGGTGAAATCGCCTCTATCCCCGTGGGTGAAGGGCTGCTGGGGCGCGTCATCAACGTGCTTGGCGAGCCTATCGACGGCCGCGGCCCCATCTCCGGCAAGCTCATCCGTCTCCCCCTCGAGCGCAAGGCTCCCGGTGTCATCTACCGTCAGCCTGTGAAGCAGCCGCTCCAAACCGGCATAAAGGCCATCGACTCCATGGTGCCCATAGGCCGTGGTCAGCGTGAGCTTATCATCGGCGACCGTCAGATCGGTAAAACCGCCATCGCCATCGACACCATCATCAACCAGCGTGCCAACTACGAGGCCGGAAAGCCAGTATATTGCATCTATGTGGCCATCGGTCAGAAAGCTTCCTCAGTGGCTGCCATTGTGGAAACTCTCCGCCAGCACGGCGCCATGGACTACACCGTTGTGGTGGCTGCTACTGCCGCCGACTCCGCCTCCATGCGCTACTATTCTCCCTTTGCCGGCGTGGCCATCGGTGAATATTTCCGCGACTCAGGCCGCGATGCCCTCATTGTTTACGACGACCTCTCCAAGCAGGCTGTCGCATACCGCGAAATCTCGCTTATCCTCAAGCGCCCCTCCGGCCGTGAAGCCTATCCCGGTGACATCTTCTATCTCCACTCCCGTTTGCTCGAGCGTGCTGCAAAAATCATTGACAATCAGGAAGTGGCTTCGCAAATGAACGACCTCCCCGAGGCTCTCAAGCCTATGGTGAAAGGTGGCGGCTCGCTCACTGCGCTCCCCATCATCGAAACCCAAGCCGGTGACGTGTCGGCCTACATCCCCACCAACGTGATCTCTATCACCGACGGTCAGATATTCTTGGAAACCGCTCTGTTCAACCGAGGCATCCGTCCCGCTGTCAATGTGGGTATCTCTGTGTCGCGTGTGGGTGGTAACGCTCAGATCAAGTCAATGAAGAAAGTGGCCGGCACTCTTAAAATCGACCAGGCACAGTTCCGCGAACTCGAATCGTTCACCAAATTCGGCGGCGACATCGACCCCGTCACAGCACGCGTCATCGACAAGGGACGCAAGAACGAGCGTCTGCTCATCCAGCCCCAGTATCATCCCTGGGCTGTGGAGGAAGAGGTGGCCGTGATATATTGCGGCACAAAAGGTCTGCTTGAAAATGTGCCCACCGAGTCCGTGGCTGAGTTTGAAAAACTGTTCCTCCAGCTTCTCCACGCCAAATATCAGTCTGATGTGCTTGACCCCATCCGCGAAGGCAAGCTCACAGACGACATCACTGCTAAACTCACCGCCGCCGCTCAGGAAGTGGCTGCTAAATACAATTAAAGTCAACTAAATGGCAACACTACGCGAACTTAAAGGACGCATTGGTTCAGTGGCCTCCTCTGAGAAAATCACGGGAGCCATGAAGATGATTTCCTCGGCCAAGATGCACAAGGCTGAGCAGAGCTTGAAGCGTCTTTTGCCGTTTCGCACGCAGATCGAGTCGATTATTGGCAATCTTCTCACTTCCGACGCCCAATGCTCCTCGCCGCTGCTTGAGCCGCGGGAGGTGCACAAGGTGGGCATCGTGGTGTTCGGTAGCGACGACGGTTTGTGCGGAGCCTACAATGTGAATATCTTCAAGCAGCTCCTCGCCCGCATCAACGAGCTCAAGGCATCGCTTGACACAAACCCCGAATTCACCATCTATCCTGTCGGCGGCAAAATGACCAAGGCCGTGAGAAAAATTGCCGGACACAACATCAAGGTGGAGTCCGTGCCCGGAGTCGATTCCAAAACCACCGGCGACGGTGTGCGCGACTTCGTTGACCTCCTCACCGGCAAATTCCTCTCCGGTTCGCTCGACCGTGTGGACCTCCTCTACATGAGCTTCAAGAGCGTCAGCCGCCAGCGGCCCAAAGCCGAGCAGCTGATTCCGGTGGTGGACTCCACATTCAGCCAGAACGGCGTCACAGAAAGCGTGCGCCCCTACATCTTTGAGCCCGATGCCAACACCATTTTCCAATCGGTGCTCCCGATGTTCCTGATGGCTGTGATGCAGGATGTGTTCACAGAAAACCGCGCCTCCGAACAGGCCGCCCGCGTCATGGCCATGCAGAGTGCCAACGACAATGCCAAAAAACTGCTCGACCAGCTCCGGTTGGAGTACAACAAGCTGCGTCAGCAAAGCATCACCACCGAGCTGCTCGATATTCTGGGCGGTCAGGTGCAGTCTTAACATGAATATTAAAATCAAATAATTATACCCATGGGTAGTGTAAAAGAATACTTTTCATCACTTGGTTCCGGAATAGCCAGCCTTATTAAGGGGATGCAGGTCACAGGCAAGGAGTTTGTGACACCTAAAATCACCGAACGCTATCCCGAAGATCGCGAAAAAGTGCATGTGCCTGAGCGTTTCCGCGCAATCCTTCAGCTCAAATACGATGCTGACGGCAACCACAAGTGTATCGCTTGCGGTATCTGCGAACGCAACTGTCCCAACGGCACTATTTCGCTCACAACCAAAATGGTTGACACTCCCGACGGCAAGAAAAAACGCAAGCTCGACAAGTATCAGTACGACCTCGGTAGCTGCACTTTCTGCCAGTTGTGTGTCACCTCGTGTCCGCAGGACGCTCTAGAGTTCTCTAACGATTTTGAACAGGCTGTGTTCACCCGCGACAAGCTGGTGAAGAAGCTCAATTACCTGCCCGAGCCGCCAGAACCTGAGCTCACTCCCGAACAGCTCGCCAAGATTCAGGCCGAGCGCGAGGCCAAGATTGCCGCCGCCAAGGCTGCCGCCGCTGCAAAAAAAGCCGCTGCTGCCGAACAGCAACCCAAAGCCCCCGAAACAGATAAATAATAATTAATCAAGATATGGAATCAGTAGGAAGTATCATCATGTATCTGATAATCGCTCTGTCGATTATCGTATTTTCGGTACTGACCGTGACTTCGCGAAAAATCCTTCGCTCTGCCACCTACTTGCTGTTCACCCTCTTTGCCACTGCCGCCCTGTATTTCAAGCTCGACTATGAGTTTCTGGGCGCTGTGCAGATTGCGGTGTATGCCGGTGGCATTGTGGTGCTTTTCGTGTTTGCCATTCTGCTCACGTCGCATCCCGGCCACAGCAGCGAACGGTTGGTGTCCAAGAAGCGTATCCTCGGCATCGTGGCTGCCATAGCCACCCTCGTTGTTGCCGGCTATGCTTTGTTAAGCCGTTGCTGCATGGCGCTGACTTCGCTCCCACAGATGTCCAACCCCACCATGAAGCAAATCGGTGAGGCTATGATGGGCACCGGCGAAGGTCAGTATCTGCTCGCGTTCGAGGCTATCAGTGTGTTGTTGCTCGCATGTATAATCGGCGGCGTGGTTGTTGCCCGTAAACGATAAGGAATATGGACATTACTTTGATATATTATCTCGTGCCGGCGCTTATCATGTTCTGCTGCGGTGTGTATGGATTCATCACCCGTCGCAACATGATTGCCATGCTTATCTCGCTTGAGCTCATGCTCAACGCCGTTGACATCAACTTTGTGGTTTTTAACCGTTATTTGTTCCCCGGTCAGATGGAGGGTATGTTCTTCACTCTCTTCGCCATCGCTATCGCGGCGGCTGAAACTGCCATCGCCATCGCCATCATCATCAATGTTTATCGCTCTGTGAAAAACATCAAGGTGGACGACCTCACACAAATGAAAAATTAAGGCATTATGGAAGCTACAATACCCGTATTAATTCTTGCCATCCCGCTCTTCATGTTCCTCTTGCTGGGTCTGCTCGGCAAGTTCATGTCGCATAAGCTCGCGGGAATCCTCGGCACCGCAGGCATGGGCGTGACACTTCTCCTTGCCTATTTCACTGCTTTCACATATTTCTTTTCCGGCAGTCCCGACTTTGTGGATGCCGAAACAGGACAGCGTCTGCAGCTGATTGTTTTCAACCAGGACTGGCTGGCGTTCTACAATCATCTCGTGATCCGCATCGGTTTCCTTCTCGACCCGATTTCGGCCTTGATGCTTGTGGTGATCACCACTATCTCTTTCATGGTCCATCTCTACAGCAACGGCTATATGCGCGACCATCACGGCGTGTTTGAGCGCGGTTTCCAGCGTTTCTACGCTTTCCTCGCTCTGTTCAGCTTCTCGATGCTCGGTCTGGTGGTGGCCACCAACATTTTCCAGATGTACATCTTCTGGGAGCTTGTGGGTGCCTCATCCTATCTGCTCATCGGATTCTACTACACCAAGCCGTCGGCTGTGTCCGCATCCAAAAAGGCGTTTATCGTAACCCGTTTCGCCGACCTCGGTTTCCTCATCGGTATCCTCATCCTCTCCTTCTATACCGGTACTTTCAACTTCACTGAGTTCACCTCCTCAGCAATAGGGCAGGGGGGCAACCTCTTTGCTGTGAACGAAGCCACCGCCGAGGGAATCCGCAACATCTTTGAAAATTCCGCCGCTCCCATGTTCATGGGTGCATCGGTGCTCACCTGGGCGCTCGTGCTGATTTTCATGGGTGGTATGGGTAAATCAGCCATGCTCCCTCTGCATATCTGGCTCCCCGACGCCATGGAAGGCCCCACTCCTGTGTCGGCCCTCATCCATGCCGCCACCATGGTTGTGGCCGGTGTATATCTCGTGGCCCGTCTGTTCCCGCTCTACCTCATGAGCACTGCCGCCCTCGACATCATCACTGTGGTGGGTGCCTTGACAGCATTCTATGCCGCTATGGTGGCCTGCGTGCAGATCGACATCAAGCGCGTGCTGGCGTTCTCCACCATTTCGCAGATTGCGTTCATGATGGTGTCGCTCGGTGTGGCTCGCCCCGAGTTTCATGAAGGGTTGGGCTACATGGCCTCGATGTTCCACATGTTCACCCACGCCATGTTCAAGGCCCTCCTGTTCCTCTGCGCCGGTGCCATCATCCACGCCATAGGCTCCAATGACTACACCGAGATGCACGGTCTCCGCAAATATATGCCCGTGACCCACATCACATTCCTCATTGGCTGTCTCGCCATCGCCGGTATCATTCCGTTCTCCGGATTCTTCTCCAAGGACGAAATCCTCTCCGCCTGCATGGGCAACAGCTGGATCGCCTACATCTGGATGAGTCTCGTGGCCGGTATGACCGCATTCTATATGTTCCGTCTCTACTACCTGATTTTCTGGTGGAAAGAGCATAAGACACCCGCCGGACATCATGCTCCTCACGATCAGGCTTGGACCATGACCCTTCCGCTGGTGATTCTTGCGGCTGTCACCTGTGTGGCCGGATTCATTCCCTTCGGCAACCTCGTGAGCTGGAACGGTGAGCCTTACGATTTCATGGCCCATTTCGATTGGTCCGTTGCTTCGGTAAGCCTCATCATCGCCATCATCGGCATCGGTCTGGCCACTGTGATGTATCGCAAGGAGAACCCTCTGCCCGCCAGGATGCGCAGTGCTCTCCCCGCTCTGTGGACATGGTGTTTCCACCGCTTCTATTGGGACGAGCTCTACATGTTCATCACTCACAAAATCATATTCAATGGCATCTGCCGCCCGATTGCATGGTTTGACCGTCACATCATTGATGGTGCCATGGACGGACTGGCATTCGTCACCAACAAAGCTTCGTGGGCCATCCGCGGCCTCCAGAGCGGCAATGTCCAGGCCTATGTTTGGATATATCTCCTGGGTGCATTGTTGTTGGGCGCCATAACCGCAATATGCGTGATCTGACCTTAAATTGATTTTCATCAGGTGCTTAATTGAATAAATATAGTAATTATGTTTTCCAATATATTGATTTATTTTGTGGTAATCCCGCTGCTGATGCTGGCGGGGCTTGCCCTGTGCCGCAACATCAGGCAGGTGCGCACTGTGGCCGTCGTCGGATCGCTTGCGCTCACAGCTCTGTCGGTGTATCTGCTGGTCGATTATCTCGGTCTGCGTGCCGCCGGTGCCACCGCTCCGATGCTCTACACCGACTCCTGGAGCTGGTTCCCCCAGCTGCATATCAACCTGGCGGTGGGTGTTGACGGTATATCCGTGGCCATGCTTGTGCTGTCGTCCATCATCCTCCTCACTGGCAGCTTCGCCTCATGGGCCATCAATCCGCTCCCCAAAGAGTTCTTCCTGTGGCTGATACTCCTCTCCACCGGTGTGTTCGGATTCTTTATCTCCATCGACTTGTTCACCATGTTCATGTTCTATGAGGTGGCTCTCATACCTATGTACCTCCTCATCGGCGTGTGGGGTTCGGGCAACAAGAACTACAGTGCCATGAAGCTCACCCTGATGCTGATGGGTGGCTCGGCATTCCTCATGCTCGGCCTCATCGGCATCTACTACCACTCCGCTCCCGAAGGCGGTGAGCTCACATGGAATCTGCTCCAGATCCGTGAAAACGCTGCCATTGAACGTGGATGGCAATATTTCCTCTTCCCGATGACCTTCGTTGGTTTCGGTGTGCTCGGAGCCATGTTCCCGTTCCACACATGGAGCCCTGACGGTCATGCTTCGGCCCCCACCGCGGTGTCGATGCTCCATGCCGGTGTGCTCATGAAGCTCGGTGGCTACGGCTGCTTCCGTGTGGCCATCTACCTGATGCCCGAAGCTGCTCAGGAACTCGCCTGGATTTTCTTGATTCTCACAGGTGTGTCGGTGGTTTACGGTGCCTTCAGCGCCTGTGTGCAAACCGACCTCAAGTATATCAACGCCTACTCTTCCGTGAGCCACTGCGGCCTGGTGCTGTTCGCCATCCTGATGCTCAACACCACCGCCATGACCGGCGCCATCATGCAGATGCTCTCCCACGGTCTGATGACAGCCCTGTTCTTCGCGCTCATCGGTATGATTTACGGTCGTACTCACACCCGCGACATCCGCTTGATGGGAGGCTTGATGAAAATCATGCCGTTCCTTGCCGTATGCTATGTGATTGCCGGTATGGCATCGCTCGGCTTGCCCGGCTTGAGCGGTTTCGTGGCCGAAATGACCATCTTCATCGGCTCGTTTGAGCACACCGATATGTTCCACCGCGTGTTCACCATCGTGGCTTGCTGCTCTATTGTGATCACTGCTGTGTATATCCTCCGCGTGGTTGGCAAGCTGCTGTTTGGCCCCGTGCAGGACGAGCATCATCTGTCGCTCACCGATGCCACATGGTGGGAGCGCACCGCCACAGTCACCCTCATCATCAGCGTGGCTGCCATCGGCTGCTTCCCCAACTTCTTTGCTAACTTGATTAAATTCACATTCAGTCCCGAAATATTTGCGGTGATTGGCATGAACTAATAGAACTTCGATTATGGATTATACTCAGTTTTTAGCAATGAAACAAGAGATAGGGCTTCTTGTGGTCTTTGTCTTGGTGTTTCTTTTGGATACGTTCATGCCCCGCAAGGCCCAAGGGCAGGTAGGCGGCATCTGCTGCCTGCTGTTCGGCCTGTTCACCATTGCCGGTTTCTGTCCCGCTCTGCTTGGAGAAAATCTGGCTTTCGGTGGCATGTACGAAACATCTACCGTGATTGTCAATATCAAGAACATACTCAACGTGGGTGTGCTGATTGTCATGATTCAGGCTCTCCGCTGGAGTGCGCAGGATATGGTGAAGATTCGCCGTGGAGAATTCTACGAGCTGGTGCTTGCCACTCTCTTCGGCATGTATCTCATGATTTCCGCCCGCCATTTCCTGCTGTTTGTCATCGGACTTGAAACAGCCTCACTCCCCCTCGCTGCCATGGTGGCCTTCGACAAGCATCGCTACGAAAGCCATGAAGCCGCTGTGAAATACGTGCTCACAGCAGTGTTCTCCTCCGCAGTGTTCATGATGGGTTTGAGCTATGTGTATGGTCTCACCGGCTCGCTCTACTTCAGCCATATCGCCACCGCTGTCACCGCACAGGGCAGCAGCTGGCTGCTGATTGTGGCGCTTGCATTCGTGATTGCCGGCATCGGCTTCAAGCTGTCGCTCGTGCCGTTCCATCTCTGGACTGCCGATGTTTACCAGGGTGCCCCCACTCCCGTCACCTCCTATCTGTCGGTAATTTCCAAAGGTGCTGCCGCATTCGCATTTCTCGTGATTCTGTGGCAGGTGTTCGGTGCCGTTTACTCTCAGGCTTGGGAGTGGATGATGTACGCGCTGATCATCCTCACCATCACAGTCGGCAACCTCTTTGCCATCCGGCAGAAGAACATGAAGCGTTTCCTTGCCTTCTCGTCCATCTCCCAGGCCGGCTACATCATGCTCGGCATCGAGGCCATGAACCCCATGGGATTGAGCGCTCTGATGTTCTACATCCTTGTTTACATCTTCTCCAACCTTGCCGCCTTCGGTGTGATCGGAGCCATTGAAAATGCCACCGGCAAAGTTTACATGCAGGACTACAACGGCCTCTACAAAACCAACCCGCGCCTGGCATTCACCATGATGCTCGCCATGTTCTCATTGGCCGGTATCCCTCCGTTTGCAGGATTCTTCAGCAAATTCTTCATATTCACCGGTGCCATCAATCAAGGCAGCATCGCAATCTATGTGCTGGTGCTCATAGCGTTGATCAACACCATCATCTCGCTCTACTACTACCTGCTGGTGGTGAAAGCCATGTTCATATCCGATGAGGAGAGCAGCGTGGCCAAGTTCAGCAGCTCGTTGAGTGAGCGTGTGGCAATGTGGATATGCGTGGCCGGCATCCTGTTGCTCGGTATCGTAAGCTGTTTCTACAATCATCTGTTGGCAATAGCAGCCTGACAGACGATTCCTCCACAATAAAAATGCGAGGGGGTTCATCATAGAACCGCCTCGTATTTTTATTGTCATTTAGATTATTTACTGCATTTAGGGCATTCTTATTATGATGCTGTGTGAGGAATTATTAGCCGATAGAAAATCCAAGCTCCTCAATAACTTCCTTGATTGCAGCGATGTCGGCTTTCCCTTGAATGTTTGTTTCACCTGAAGCGAGGTCAACTGTCACTAACTCCACTCCGGGAAGTTTAGCGAGATTTTTCTCGACCATAGCCTTGCAGTGTCCGCAGGTCATGCCTTTTACAATGATTGTCCGGTTGGTTTCCATTTTTTCTGATTTATGTGGTGTATATTTTTTAATAAGTGCGTTGATGAGCAGTATTATAAGCAGCCCTGAGCAAATGCCGGGAAACAGTCCGACATCAAGGTGGCAATTTGTCTGACCCGCTACCATCGGCATTGTAAACCAATCACGCGGCATAAGATAATCAATGCACATTCCGATGCCTATCGCACCTATGATTATAGTGCCAAGATATATTGCGGCCGCTTTCTTCCCAAGTGATTTGCTTACGATAATGATTGACGCGAAGTTAGCGGCCGGTCCCGCCATAAGCAATACAAATGCCGCTCCCGGACTAAGCCCTTTGAGCATCAACGACAGAGCTATTGGTATAGAGCCTGTTGAACATACATACATCGGCACAGCAACGATAACCACAGCTATCATTGAAAGCAACGGGTATTCAGCAAAGAAAGTGAAAAATCCGTCAGGGATGAAAACTGTTATTGCAGCAGCGATAACAAGCCCGATTATAAGCCATTTGCCAATGTTCTGAATCATATCTACAAATCCATAGCGCAAAGCGTCCTTGATTTTGCCTGTAAAACTGTCGGAAGCCGGCGCATCTATGGTATCTACCTCCGTATCGCAACTGTCTTTACCAGCCTTGTCTTCACGGTTTACAAGCATACCGCCTATGAATGCCGTTACGAGAGCGGCAACAGGTCGTATGACAGCAAACGCCGGGCCAAGCAGTGAATACGTGGCGGCAATAGAGTCAACACCTGTCTGGGGTGTTGCGATGAGAAATGAGGTTGATGCACCGCGTGAAGCACCGTTGCGGCGTAATGATACTGCTGTGGGCAATACACCGCATGAGCACAATGGAAGCGGTACACCAATCAATGCAGCCTTAATGACGGCCCATGCTCCCGGACGGGAGAGATGATTCCTATAAACCTTTCCGGGCACAAAAGCATAAAGCACACCGGCGACCAAAAAGCCGAACAGCAGATAAGGTGCCATTTCGGCCATCATATTTATAAGGGAGTAGATGAATTTCATATTACCAAGTTACAAACTATTACTATTGTATGAATTATATTATTATAACAGGATGTTGTATGATTGGAGCCGTTTGTTTTTGGGTGTAAAGTTCGGTATTATGTAGTGCAACCGGTTTGCAATGTTGTATGGGAATAATTGCAAACCGGTTGCATCGGGAAGTCTGTAGTTTTGCAGCAGTACAATAATCCACGGTTAAACTGTGATAAAAATTTGTCATAGAATATGAGCAAAACATTTAAAATTGAGGTTGATTGCGCGAACTGTGCCAATCTCGTAGAGGACGCAGCAAAGAAAGTTGCCGGAGTGAAAGAACTGTCAATTTCTTTCATGACACAAAAAATGAAAGTGACTTTTGATGATGATGCCGATCAGGAGGCAGTTATGGCAGAAGTGCTCAAGGTGGCAAAGAAAGTGGAGCCTGACTTTGAGATTCTATAAATAATATAATATAGCAGCAGCCTGACCTCAGCCGGTTGGACTGCTTCTTAAATTCAAAATAAGGAATATGAATAAGAAACAACGTAAAATGCTTACCCGCATCATAATCGCTCTGGTTATGACTGTCGGTCTGCTTTTTATTGACATAGCCGGATGGCTCCGCCTCGCTCTGTATCTTGGGGTGTACCTGATAATCGGTTACGACATACTGAAAAAAGCGTGGCTCGGTATTATCCACGGCAGAGTATTTGATGAAAATTTCCTTATGGCTGTGGCAACTGTCGGAGCTTTCGCTCTCGCCATTTATGAAAAAAGCGGTGATTATCTTGAAGCAATCGCTGTGATGCTGTTCTATCAGATCGGCGAGTTCTTCCAGAGCTATGCCGTGGGCAAGAGCCGCCGCAACATTGCAGCGTTGATGGATATACGCCCCGACTATGCCAATATCGAACAGGATGGTAAGATTGTTAAGGTTGACCCCGATGATGTGGCGGTCGGTCAGACGATTATCATACAGCCCGGAGAGCGTATCCCTATTGATGGCGTTGTTATTTCCGGAGAGTCATCACTCAACACCTCCGCACTGACAGGCGAGTCACTCCCACGCGAAGTAAGTAGCGGCGATGAGGTTATCAGTGGAAGCATCAATATGTCGGGCGTGCTGAAAGTGCGCACAACCAAAGAATTTGGTGACTCCACCGTATCCAAGATTTTGGAGTTGGTGGAGGATTCTGCCTCACGCAAGTCGAAGTCAGAGAATTTCATTGCAAAGTTCGCCCGAGTATATACACCCGCAGTGTGTTATGGTGCGTTGGCACTTGCACTTCTTCCCCCGCTGTTCCTGATTCTTTTTAATGGTGCGCCCGTGAGCTTTGCAACCTTTGAAACATGGGTTTACCGTGCATTGGTGTTTTTGGTCATAAGTTGTCCCTGCGCGTTAGTTGTCAGCATACCGCTCTCGTTCTTCGCAGGAATCGGTGGGGCAAGTCGTGAGGGTGTGCTTGTAAAGGGTGCCAACATCCTTGAAACATTGTCAAAGGTAAAGACCGTGGTATTCGACAAGACAGGTACGCTGACAAAAGGTGTGTTTGAGGTCAACGCCTATCATGGCGACCATGATCAGGATATAGCTGACCGCAAGGCGCAGCTTCTTGAATATGCGGCGATAGTGGAGTCATCTTCTTCCCACCCGATTGCAAAATCGCTGCAGCAGGCCTACGGTCACCCGATTGACCGCAGCCGCATGAGCGATGTGAAAGAAATCAGTGGTAAGGGTATCACAGCCGTTATCGACGGCAAAACGGTTGCAGCCGGCAATGAGAAACTGATGTCGGATTTAGGTCTTGTTCCATGTCATTGCAAGACTGCCGGAACGATTGTGCATCTCGCCATAGACGGCAAGTATGCCGGACACATAGTTCTCGGAGATGTTGTAAAGCCCACATCTGCCCAAGCTATTGCCGACCTTCACAAGTCGGGCGTGACACAGACCGTCATGCTGACAGGCGATACTCGCTCTGTTGCAGACCAGACTGCTGCCAGTCTTGGAATAGACAAGGTTTACAGCGAACTGCTTCCTGCCGACAAAGTGTCGCAACTGGAACGGATACTCTCCCGATCAAAAGGCGATGACAAGGTGGCATTTGTCGGCGATGGCATAAACGATGCACCGGTGCTCTCGCGTGCCGACCTCGGTATTGCGATGGGTGCAATGGGGAGTGATGCCGCGATAGAAGCAGCCGATGTGGTGCTTATGGATGATGATCCATTGAAAATAGGCAAGGCAATCCGCATATCGCGCAAGTGTCTGAAAATCGTGTGGGAGAATATCATCATGGCATTGGGTATCAAGGGCGTTTGCCTTGTGCTGGGCGTGTTCGGTATCGTCAATATGTGGCTTGCTATTTTCGCTGATGTAGGTGTGATGATACTTGCCGTACTTAATGCTATAAGAGCCATGTACGTACACAAAATATGATGTTATGATATATGAAGTGACCCCTAAAAGTTATTTGTCTAACTTTTAGGGGTCAGTTCATTTGTTGGTTCAGGTCAGATTACAGACCGAGCTTGGCGCGGATAGGTTCCGGCACTGCTTCTTTGTTGAGATAAATGTCAATTGTCTTGGCAAGGAAATAAGGCTCCGACACATAGAAGTAGCCATCGTAGATCTGGTTGGTGTCCCACGAATTCTTTACCTTATAATACTTGTTGCCGTTCTGGTCCACAGCTTTGCCGACAATCACCATGCCATGGTCGTCAGTTGTTTCCTGACGGTCAAACATTGCCTGACGCGATTCGGGAGTCACAGTGATCTCCTCCACGGGGCCGTTGATGTCATATTTCTGTTTCTCGCGGTCCTTGTCGGAGAGCTTCACCCATCGGGCCAGTTCGGTGCCGTCCATATCGGCCTCTGTTTTCTCCTTAGGCATCACGGCATACCCTTTGGCCCATTTGAACCCGCCTTCGCTCACATCGGCAGCCCACACCAGCGAGTAGCCGTTGTCAATAGCGTTGTCAACCACAGCCTTGAACTCGTCAAGCGGCAGGTTGTAATACTTCTCCCACAGCCAGTTGTCGGCCAGTTCGAGGGCAAACTGTGTGTAGTAGGGGTGATGGGTGAACGAAGTCAGTGCCACATAGTCGTCCGGATTGATGGGCAGGCTTTCGGCAAACGAGCGCGGCGTGTAAGTTTTCCCCTCGTAGGTGAATGTTGAGGGATATTCCCCGAGATAGGCGTCAAGCACACCGTTGAAACCCTTGCGCCATGCGGTGGAGATACGTTTGCTGGCGTTGCGGTTCACAGCGTTGACATACGAGGTGAGCACATCGGCCATCTCGTAATGCGAATGTTTCTCCTCTCCATACTGGAGTCCGGTGTAGGCCGATTCAGGCACTATGCCGTAGGTGCGCCACACATACATGGGGTCAAGGGCGCTGCCACCTTGCGAGAAGTTGATTTTGCCGTTGGTGCGCACATATTTGTCGGCCTTGTCGTCGTAGCAGTGACGCACCACAAACATTTCCGAAAGGTCCATCTCTTTACCGGTTTTGCGGAGAATCTCATCTTCAAAGAACGACAATCCGGAGAAGCACCAGCATGTGCCGGATTTGTTCTGGTCCTTTACTGAGGTTGTCTTCACAAGCTTCACATCGGTGAAAGTGAATCCTGTGCTGTCGGGCTTGGCTTCATCTGCAGCGGCGTAGATAGTGCCCGCGCAGGCCAAAGCAAGAATCGATGCTATGTGTAGATTCATTGTAAATATGTGATAAAATGGTTGAATTGACGCAAAAATACTAAAAATTACGCAAACCTCTTACACAAACATAGGATTAATGTGCAAATGTTTTGTGGATTGCGATTAATGTGCGTAATTTGTAACCATGACTGCTTTTATCTCCATCAACTGGCTCTACTGGTCGCTGGCTATAGCTTACGCTGTGACCATCGTCAGCATTGTGGGGGTGGTGCTCTCCGAAAACCGCAACCCCGTGAAATCCCTGGCCTGGGTCACAGTGCTCCTGCTGTTTCCCATCGGTGGAATTTTGCTCTATGCCTTTTTCGGACGCAGTATCAAGAACCAGCGCATGATATCCCGGCGCAACCGCAAACTGCTCACCCGCAAGGAAGGTGAAGCCGGCGGAAGCTCACCCAACCTGTCGGGCCTCACCCCCGAGATGAGGCAGCAGGTGGAGCTCAGCCGCTCTTTGACCGGCGCACGCCTCCACACCGGCAACAAGGTGGTGCATTTCTGCTCCGGAAAGGATAAATTTGCCGCGTTGCTCAACGACATACGACGCGCCAAAAAATATATCCACCTCCAGTACTATATATTTGAGGATGACAACATTGGCCGTCAGGTGGCCCAAGCTCTCATGGAGCGTGCCCGCGCCGGAGTGAAGGTGAGGGTGATATACGACGACATCGGGTGCATCGGGGTCAAACGCCGTTTCTTCAAGGAGATGGCGGAGGCCGGAGTGGAGGCTCACCCGTTTTTCAGGGTTGCATGCCCGCCGTTCGCCACCCGCATCAACTGGCGCAACCACCGCAAGCTGTGTGTGATTGACGGCGAAGTGGGATATGTGGGCGGCATGAACGTGGCCGACCGCTACATCGATGGCGGCAAGCGCAACTGCTGGCGCGATGTCCATCTGCGCATCGAAGGTCCCGCAGTCAGCTCACTGCTCTACTCATTCGCCGTTGACTGGAGTTTCATGGGTCAGCCTTTGGTGGTGGAGGAGACCACCGCCCGGAGCGCGGACAGCGGAGTGAGTATGCAGTTCATCACCTCGGGTCCCACAAGCGAGTGGAGCAATGTAGCGTTTGTGATGCTCAAGGCCATAGGCAACGCCAAGAAGCGAGTGTGGATTCAAACCCCCTATTTTCTCCCGCCCGAGAGCATCCTGCGCACTCTGCAGGCGGCTGCCATAGCAAGAGTGGATGTGAGGGTGATGATGCCCCGCCGGAGCGACTCCACAATCCTCACCTTCGCCTCCTACAGCTATGTGATGGAATGTCTCCGGGCCGGTGTGAAAATCTATCTTTTCGATGCCGGAATGCTCCACAGCAAGCTGATGGTGATTGACGACGAATTTACAGCAGTCGGCTCCACCAACATCGACTTCCGCAGTTTCGAGCACAATTTCGAAGGCACCATGTTCATGTATTCCAAAGAGTTGAACTCCAAGCTCCGCGAGGAGTTTCTCAAGGACGAAGCGCAGAGCACCAGGCTCATGGCAGGGGTGTGGCGCCACCGTCCATATACACAAAAGGCTCTGGAATCGATGGTGCGACTCCTGAGCCCAGTGTTGTAAATATTATATTGTTATTCTGATAGCGATTTGTGCATGGCCTCGGCGGCTTTGCGTCCGTCGCCCATGGCAAGAATAACTGTGGCACCGCCGCGCACAATATCGCCGCCGGCATACAGATTGCCTATCGACGACTGCATCGTGGCATCATTGACCGTGATGGTGCCTCTGCGCGACACCTCAAGCCCTGTGATGGCCGACGGGATGATAGGATTGGGCAACACTCCGACGCTCACAATCACCATATCCACCGCTATCTCCTCCACCGCGCCTTCCACAGGCACCGGCGAGCGTCGGCCCGATTCGTCGGGTTCGCCGAGCTGCATCCGCTGCACACGCATGGCGCACACCCGGCCCCGCTCGTCGCCCACATATTCTATGGGGTTGTGGAGCGTGAGAAATTCCACGCCCTCCTCTTTGGCATGGGCCACCTCCTCGATGCGTGCCGGCATCTCGGCCTCGCCACGGCGGTAAACCACATACACTTTCTCTGCTCCCATACGCCTGGCGGTGCGGCATGAGTCCATCGCGGTGTTGCCGCCGCCGATGATAGCGGCGCATTTGCCGTGGGCCACAGGGGTGTCATGCCCCGGCTGCCCCGCACCCATAAGGTTGACACGGGTCAGATACTCATTGCTTGACATCACATTCACAAGGTTCTCGCCCGGAATCCCCATGAAGCGCGGCAGTCCGGCTCCCGAGGCCACGAATATCCCTTTGTAGCCCATGGCGCACAGCTCGTCATACCCTATGGTCTTGCCGATTATACAGTCGCGCACAAACTTCACCCCCAACTGCTCCAACGCGTGGATCTCCTTGTCCACCACTGTGTTGGGAAGACGGAATTCCGGAATACCGTATTTGAGCACCCCGCCTATTTCGTGAAGCGCTTCATATACCGTCACCTCATATCCACGTTGTGCCATCGCTCCCGCAAACGACAACCCTGCGGGACCCGAACCGGCCACCGCTATCTTCATCCCGTTGCTCTCCGCGGGGTGCACTGCTGTTTCGGGCGCATTGTCTGCCGCATAACGCTCCAGATACCCGATGGCCACCGGCGCCTTGCGCATACGGTGGTAGATACAGCGGCTCTCGCACTGCTTCTCCTGCGGGCACACTCTGCCGCACACTGCCGGCAGGGAGCTGGTGTTGCGCAGCACCGCGGCCGCTATATCGAGCCGTCCACGCTGGATATTCTTTATAAAATCCGGAATATTGATCTGCACCGGACAGCCCGACATACATTGCGGATCCGGACAGTCCATGCATCTTGTTGCCTCAAGCACTGCCTGCTCGGGGCTCAGGCCGCAGTTCACCTCCTCGCGGCATGTCACCCTGTAGGTCGGGTCGAGATGAGGCATCTCCACACGCGGTATGGCGGTGCGCTCCTTGGCCGGCACCGCATTGCGGAGCTCCTGGCGCCATTCAGCGTCACGGCTCGCGGTTATATCTTCCTTTGTGATCATGATTGTCAGTTATAGCTACGGAGACGAAGCATCATCTCGTCAAAATCCACCTTATGGGCATCAAACTCCGGCCCGTCGATACATACGAATCTGGTGCGGCCATCCACAGTCACACGGCAGGCACCGCACATCCCCGTGCCGTCCACCATGATGGTGTTGAGAGAGCACATCGTGGGAATATGGTATCCGGCGGTGAGCATCGACACGAACTTCATCATTATCGCCGGTCCTATTGTCACCACCTGATGCACAGGCTCGCGCTGTATCACCTGCTCCACACCCTGGGTCACAAGCCCTTTTTGGCCATACGACCCGTCATCGGTCATGATAATCACCTCGTCGCTGTACGGACGCACCTGGTCCTCGAGGATTATCAGCTCCTTGGTGCGGGCGGCCAGCACGGTAATCACCCTGTTGCCCGCCTGCTTCATAGCCTTGACTATCGGCAGAAGCGGAGCAACGCCCACACCCCCGCCGCAGCACACCACTGTGCCCACATTGGATATATGTGTGGCCTGTCCGAGCGGACCCACCACATCTATCAGATTCTCACCGGGATTGAGGGCGCAGATTTTGCGGGTGGACACACCCACCTCCTGCACCACAAGAGTTATCGTGCCGCGCTCTGTGTCGGCATCGGCTATCGTGAGAGGAATACGTTCGCCTCCCTCGCATGCCCGCACTATCACAAAATGCCCCGGGCGGCGCGAGCGGGCTATCATCGGTGCCTCGACAACGAGCTTCACCACTTTTTCGGAGAAATGCTCCTTGCTAACTATTTTGAACATATATTTAGGTTAATCTCCACAAAAGTAGTGATAATATCCGAGAGACATACCACCTTTTATATGCTTTCTACAGTTGAGGCTCAATACACCATCTTCTTCACCTGCGAGCCTTGCTTGCGGATGTACAGATAGCCGGGCTGCGGGTGGTCGATGCGTTGCCCCTGGAGGTTGTAATACACCGGCTGTTCGTAAGGAGCCTCGACCGCGGCCACCTCATACACGCCTGTATATTCGCCCGGCTCAAACCCCTCGATGGTCTTGAAATGTCCCCACACCGGGTCAAGGCGATACAAATTCTCGCTTCCCGCCGGCACCTTCAGCACACAATCCTCATTGTCAATTATCTTGAAGGCAGTATATAGGGATTCGTGTCTATAAAACTGCGGCGGAATATTAGCGAAGCACACCACCTCTTTCATATTGGGACATTTATAAATCATATCGTTAACCTCGGAATATCTGCCTTCTCTTTCATCCAAACCCTGAAAATCTCCAGAATGTACCAATTTTTCAACCGGTGGAAAATAGACCCGTTCCAAATTTGGGCAATCTCTGAATGATTCAAAAGCGAAAAGAAGCGTTCTGTTTGGTAAACGAATTTCGTGCCCTTTGAAGCCTAAAAACGCATGAACACTAAAACCAGTTCTAACATCTGCATTTCCATTCAAGAACTCTATCATCTCAATGTTAGAATTATAAACAGCTTGACCATGCATCATTGTGATGTTCGGTCCAATAGAAAGCCTCTTAAATGAGCTACCTCGTAAGGATCTTGGCGCAAGATATTCACAATTCGGCAGATTCAGTTCGGAAGTATTGGTTACAATTGTATTCTCAAATGCCAGGCCATAGATGGTAGTGATATTTCCCGGAAGATTAAGCTCGATTTCTCCACAATTGCTCAGAGAACTTTCGTAGATTAGTGTTACTGTTTCCGGTAGAGTTAGACTTTCCAGCTCTGTACAACCATCAAACGCGTTAATAAAAACGCCAATCACGGGATATTTTTCACCTTTATATTCAACCGTCTCGGGAACGGTTATAGAGCCACTGTAGTGCGTTTCTCCGGATAATCCGACATTGCCGGGCATATTTCGCGGAGACGCTACAAACACGCGTACACCCGAAATTCGGTAATAAAGCCCGTCATACTCAAAAAACACATCCTGTGCCTTTGCGCCTAAAGCTATCACTGCAATCGTCACTAAAAATATTATCTTCTTCATATCATTCTTTCTTTAATTATTTACAACCAATGTCATGCAAGAAGAATGGAGGGAATGATCTTCATGGTGTCGGTAGATCGGTTAGTTGTTGATAATCGGCTGCAATTTAGTGAAAAATTCCTAAAAAGACCAATGAAGTCGCTGTTTTTTATATGTTTATGGATGAAAATTACCCCAAAAGTTGTGTGTTCAACCTTTGGGGTAAGTTTAGGATCGGGAGCGATTTTTTGTCTAAGAGCGTCAGGTGGTTTCGTCAATCAGATAGGCAATTGACTCGTAGGGGCGCTTGATGGTGTCCATCATCGATATCTCGCAGGTGCGTGCCAGCGAATAGCAGCCGTCAAACTCCATCCCTTCGATGTCGCGTTTCTCCGGTTCGGTGGCAGCTTTGGCCACCTGCGGGAAGATGAACCCGCGGTCGCCGGCGGCTCCGCAGCAGTAGCAGTTGGCCGGCACAGTCACGCTGTCGGCACACTGACAGGCAATATCTTCCATCAGCTTGTCCACGCCCATGATTTTGGCCGCGCAGGTGGGATGCAGCAGCACACGGTGCTTCCTGCGGGTGACTTTGAGCTTCGGCATGGCGTATTGCGCGAGCCATTGGGTGATGTCAAGGATGGTGAGTGAGTCGTATCGCTTTTGGTTTTCCGGTGTGAAAAGATGGCGCTGATGGGCGAGCGACAGCAGGGTGTGGGTGCACGAGGTGGTGTCGCAGAATATCGGGATGCGGCCGTTGGCGCTTAGTTCATAGAATTTCTCCACGGTGGCGTTGGCGGCAATCCGCTGTCCCTCGGGATCACCTTTATGCTCCCATATCTGCGAGCAGCAGAGACCATGCATCGATTTGGGCACCGACACTTTCAGCCCGGCTTTGCGGGCAATGCGGAGCACCACTGTGATCAAATCGTCCTTACCTAACGACGAGCCGCCAAAAATGCGGGTCACGCACGCCGGGAAGTAGAGGAAGTCGGGATGCTCCGTCTCCTGCCAGTGCAGCCTGGCGGGCATCGGAAAATGCCGCGACCAGTGGGGCACCTGCTTGTAGATCTTGTGCATCAGGTCGGAAGCCCATATAAGCGGGTAGGGGGAGATGACTTTCTGCGAGGCCACGGCTGCTTTCAGCACACCGCGGATGGCTGTCTCCACCTCGCCGTAGTGTGGAGCCGATGCAGTGAGGGCTTGGCTGAACAGTTTGGGGTTGTTGGCCGTGCGCACGGCGTCTGTCACCACTGCGGTGTTGATTCCCATCGGACACGGCATTTGACATGAGCCGTCGCTGCAGCAGGTGTCGGCGCCGATATATGTGTACTGTTTCTCCAGCTCCTTGCTCCCGGTGCGGGCAATGATGCGTCGGGCCTGGAGTCGCTGCCTCGGGGTGAGGGTGATGTTGCGCGAGGGACACGCGTGCTCGCAATAGCCGCACTCCATACAGCGGTCGGCTTTGTCATACCCCATCTTGTCGCCAAACAGGTCAAGGCTCTTGATGTCGTTGATATAGGCATCGGGGTTGGAGTTGATTATCACTCCCGGATTGAGTATCCCTTTGGGGTCGGCAAGATTCTTCACCCGTTTCATCAGGGCATAGATGTCATCACCCCACTCCTTGGCCACAAACGGGGCCATTGCCCTTCCGGTGCCGTGCTCCCCCTTGAGCGACCCGTTGAGGCTTAGCACATGGGTTACGAGGCCGTCGATGAAACTGCTGAAATTGGACATGCTCCCGGGGCTGTTCATCCCGGCGGTGACAAGCGGATGGATGTTGCCGTCACGCGCATGGCCGAATATGGCTCCGTCATACCCGTGGGTCTTGAACAGCCGCTGCACCCCTTCCACCAGCGAGTCGAGCTGTTCCACAGGGGCGGCCACATCCTCAAGTATCACCGCATCGCCGGGCACTCTCGCTCCGGCCACACACGGAAACACTCCATCGCGTATGTTCCACAGCTTCTGCCTTTCGGCCACTGTGGTGGTGAACGCGTCGATATGGGTGAGCCCTTTGAGCGCTTTGATTTTCGGGGTCAGTGCGGCAATCTTTTCGGCCATCTCTCCGGGCGAGTCGGCACCGTAATCTATCAGCATGGCGGTGGTGCCCTGCGGCATATCGCTGGCCAACCCCTGCGAGCTGCGCAGTGAAGCGTAGTCCATCATCTCCACCGCCAGGGCACCGCTCTCGCCAAGCCATGCGGCGGTGGCGGCGGCTGTGGTCACATCGGGGAAATAGAGCATTGAGGAGGAGTAGGTGGTCATCAGCGGAAGGGTGTTCAGCTCCGCCGAGGCTATATAGGCCAATGTGCCCTCACTCCCTATGAGCAGGTGGGCGAAAATATCCATCGGGTCGGAAAAATCCACAAACGAGTTCATGGCATATCCGGTCACATTCTTGATTTTGTACTTGGTGACAATCCTGTTGCGCATCGCATCATCGGCCAGGATTGTGGCCCGGATGTCGGCGAGCCCACGGCACAGATCGCGCTGCTCGGTGGCAAACCGTGTGCGGTCGGCGGCGCTGGCGCTGTTGTAGCGGTTGCCGTCGGCCAGGATGAACTCTATCGAGCTGAGGGTGTGGTAGGAGTTGTGAGCCACACCGGCCTGCATTCCGCTGCTGTTGTTATTGAGTATCCCTCCCATCATTGCGGCGGCGGAAGATGCCGGGTCGGGTCCGATATGGGCATGGTGTGGTGCGAGGATATTGTTCACCTGGTTGGCGGTCAATCCCGGCTCAAACCATATCTTGCCGCCGTTGTCTCTCACCTCGTGGCGCGTGAAATGGGTACGCAACTCGCATATGAGGCCGGTGCCGAGGGTCTGGCCGCAGAGCGAGGTGCCTCCGGCGCGGAAGGTGACACAGGAGCCTGTCTCGTGGGCGAGTTGCAATATCTTGCGCACCTGGTCGGTGGACGATGGGCGAAGCACAGCCATAGGCTTGATGTTGAAATACGAAGCATCGCGGGCGTATATCTCGCGCCAAAGTTCGGTGTCGAGTATCTGGTCGTCGCGGAGCATCCACCGAAGTTGCTCCATAAGGTAGTTTGAGCTCATAGAAAAAGGTATGTATTTGTAATTCTAACATTTGCACACCCTTTTTGGTTTCCCCCTCCCGGGACTCCATTATTGTACGAAAAGTAACAATTGCTCAACGAATGATGTTATATCACCATGAATAAAAACAATAATAAAAACAATCCTGTTACCGACCGTTCCTCAGGCGTGCGCTCCATGCTGTTGGGAAATGCTTACACTCTCGTTGCCATCCTGCTTTTCGCCGCGAACATACCTGTGGTGAAACTGCTTATCCCCCGGTGGATGAATGTGGATGGTGTAACCATCGTCCGCATTGTGGGCGGATGCCTTCTTTTTTGGGTGGCATCGTTGTTTGTCAAGCGCGATCCTTTGGAAAAATCCGATTTCTGGCGTGTGTTCCTGGGTGGCGGCATAACGGTGTTCCTGTTCATTTACCTGCTCAACTTCGCCCTCAAGTATGGCAATCCGATTGATGTGTCAATAATCATGACGCTGCCACCGGTCTATGTCTTGATTTATCAGATGATTTTCAAACACCGGCGTCCTTCATGGCTTGAGGTGGCGGGTATTCTGATAGCTTTCGCAGGAGCTGTGATAGTGATAGCGGGCGGTCAGCAAACCAGGCACGCGCCCGATCCTCTGCTGGGCGACCTCATTGCCATTCTGTGCGGACTGGCCTATATGCTCTATCTGCTGATTCTGGAGAAGCCCACGCATAAATACAAGCCTGTTCCGATGCTCAAATGGGTGTTTCTCGGCGCAAGTATCCCTTGCTTGTTCATCTGCCCGTGGGGTATGACATCAGCTCCCATCCTGCACACACAGGCGGAGTTCATGCCTTGGTTCTGGACCATCTTCCTCATGGCTGGCCCGTCGTTTCTGGCCTACCTGCTCATCAATCCGGCCATCAAGCTGATTGGCAGCGAGCTTGTGGCCATATATCAATATTTCATGCCGGTGGCCACAACCATCATCGTTGTGCTGCTGGGTGAAGCGCGGTTTCAGTGGATTGAAGGAGTGGCGATTGTGATGATTATCCTCGGTATGATTCTCACTGACTATGCCAATCATTCATCCCTCAATCGTTCACGTACAGGCAATGCGAACTCAAAATCCAATCCTTCATAGTTCCTAAGACAGGGAAAAATAGGTGCGTCACCTTGTTGATATTCAACTTGGTGACGCACAATGTATTTGTATGTGATATGTGTTATCGCGTGGGGGCTGGGGCTGGGGCAGTGGCGGGAGCGGCAATGGCCTTGGTCATATCGTTGATGTCGGTGCCGGCGGGGCTGCAGTACATGGTGATGTCGAACAGCGGAGCCACAGCGGCAAGATGCTCGAAAATCTCGCTCTGCACGGCTTCATAGGCGGTCCATGCGGTGGTGGTGTAGCAGTAGATCTGCAACGGTATGCCGTAAGCTCCCGGCTCCATTACCCTGACGAGAATCTGCTGGTCGGTGCCGATGAGCGGATGGTGGAGCAGATAGTGGCACATATAGGCGCGGAGCAGTCCGAGGTTGGTGTCGATGGTGCCGTTGACGCAGGCAAGAGCGGGGTCGTAGAACATTCCTTTGGTTTGCACTCTGGTGATGAACTCCTCCATGCCAGGGAGCTTGCTGACGCTTTCAAGCAGCTGTGGAGTGGTGGGGTGCACGCTGTCCACATCCACGAGCATGGAGCGTGAGATGAGGCGGTAGCCGCTGTCGCTCATGCCGCGCCAGTTCTGGAAAGAGGTGGACACAAGGGTGTAGGGCGGCAGTGTGACGATGGTGTTGTCCCAGTTCTGCACCTTTACAGCGGTGAGCGATACATCGATACAGATACCGTTGGCAATGGTGGAAGGCACCACAATCCAGTCGCCCACACGGAGCATGTCGTTCTGCGACATCTGAATGCCTGCCACAAACCCGAGGATGCTGTCCTTGAACACCAGCATCAGGGCGGTGGCGAACACGCCTATGCCGGCGAGCAGGGTGGCAGGTGATTTGTCGAAAATCACCGACAGCCCCACAATGGTCACAATAATCCATACCACCCCTTTGGCCACGTTGAGAATACCTTTGAGCGGCAGATTTTTGGTGTTCTCGTGGCGGTCGTAGCGGGTCCACACGAATGTGAGCACAGCGTTGATGGCCAAGGCTGTGACAACGATAGTGTAGAGAGTGGCGAGCACCTCGAGGATATGGAGGATGAGCGATTGCGACTGAAAAGCGAACGGCAGCAAGCCGAGGAAAATCAGCGGCGGGATGATGTGGCTGCATTTGGATATGACATGCTGCTGTATGAGGTCGTCGCCGATAGATGTGTGGTGCCATTTGACGAGCTTGCGGGTGCCCACAAGAATCAGTTTGCCAAGGAGCCATGACACAAAGAATGCCACGGCCACAATTACGGCCACATAGATTATTTCTTCGATTGTGTGACTTTTGGAGAGGCCAAGATTGTCAAGTAGTTGGTCGATGGATCCAAGGAGCCAAGTGGCAACCTGGTGGGTGGGGATGATGTCGGCAAGCATGATGAACGTAGTTGAAATAGTGTTGATGTTTTTATCACTAAACATCTGCCGGCCTGAGAATGTTCCCGGGAGAGGCAATTCTGATAATTTCTGTAGAGCTAATAAAAAAAGACATCCCGGCGGGAGGCCGGGATGTCAGTAAAGGGTATGTGAATCAAGTTTTTATTGTTTCGGACCCATCTCGAGGATTAGCTCGCCGCCCTGCATTATGTCGGAGTGCATGATGTAGGGGAGGGTGTAGGGTTTGCCGTTGAGCTTGATGGAGCGCACGTACATGTTGTCGGGCGAGTTGTTGACGGTTTTGATTACGAATTTACCTCCGGGGACGGCAAATTCGGCTTCGTCCCACATCGGAGAGCCTATCCAGTAGCGTCCGGAAGCGGGTTCCACCTGATAGAAGCCGAGAGATGAGAGGATGTACCATGCAGACATCTGTCCGGCGTCCTCGTTGCCCGACATGCCGTCGGGTGCGGCTTTGTAGAGGTTGCGGCACACATAGCGTACCTTTTCGGCAGTTTTGTCGGGTTGGCCGAGCATGGCGTAGAGGTAGAGAGTGTGGTGGCTTGGTTCGTTGCCGTGAGCGTACTGCCCGATGAGCCCAGATATGTCGGGCGATGCATCTTCACCTTCAAGCTGCGAGCTGGCGGTGAAGAGGGAGTCGAGTTTGGCCACGGTGGCTTCCCTGGAGCCGAAACATTTCACGAGTCCGTCCACATCGTGTGGCACGAGCCAAGTGTATTGCCAAGCGTTGCCCTCGCAATAGTCGTCGGCGCGGTGCTCGGTTTTGAACGGCGAGAACGGGGTGCGCCAAGAGCCGTCGGTCATGCGTCCGCGGATGAAATGTGTGACGGGGTCGAAATATTGGCGGTAGGAGTGGCTGCGCTCGGTGAACTTGCGCATGGTGGCGGTGTCGCCCATGGCTTCGGCGGCGCGTGCGATGGCGGCGTCGGCAATGGCATATTCCATGTCGTAGGCAATGGCTTCGTTCATCTTGTCGCAGGGGATGAAGCCGTATTGTGCGCGGAGGGCACCGCCGCGGGCGGTGTCGGCGGCAGTGACGAGGAGCGCGGCGTAGGCTTTGTCGCGGTCAAGGCCGGGGGCCTGCTTGACGATAGCGTCGGCCACGGCTATGATGCCGGGGTTGCCCACCATGCAGTCGGTTTCGTTGGCCCAGAGGTGCCATACCGGGAGCCGTCCCTGCTCATCGGCTATGCGCACCATTGTGGAGGCGAGCTTGCCTGAGAGGTCGGGGTTGATGATGGAGATGAGCGGCATGGCGGCGCGGTATGTGTCCCAGAGGGAGAAGATGGTGTAGTTGGGCTGGTCGGGGTTGGCTTTGTGCACCTGCAGGTCGGCGCCACGGTAGGATCCGTCCACATCGTTGAAAGTGGCGGGAACGATCATGGTGCGGTAGAGTGCGGAGTAGAATTTGGTGCGCTCGATGGAGTCGTTGGTGGTGATTTTAACGCGGCTGAGCTCGTTGTTCCATGCTTTGTCGGCGGCCTGACGGGTGGCCTCGAAGTCCCAACCGGGGAGCTCGGCGGCCATGTTGGCCTTAGCACCGTCGATGGATACGGGGGAGATGGCCACTTTCATCATCACCTGCTCGGCGGAATCGGTGGAGAATGAAGCGCGTCCATACATATTGTTGTCGCCTTTGAGCTCCCATGAGGTCATGGGTTTGGAGAGTTCGGCGTAGAAATACACCTGCTGGTCCTTGGCCCACCCTTTGGAGTAGCGGTAGCCCTGGATATGGATGGAGTCCACGGCTTCGAGGTGGGTGGCGGTGGCGGCGTCCCAGCATCCGCCGTTCTCAAGGTCGAACACGATGGCGGAGGAGTCGGAGGCGGGGAAGGTGTAGCGGTGCATTCCCACACGGTTGGTGGCTGTGAGCTCGGCGAGCACATTGTAGCGGGTGAGGGGCACACTATAGTAGCCGGGCACTGATATTTCCTTGGAGCGGTCGGCGTAGCTCCATAGGCCGCTGCCCTGAACGGAGTCGCCACGGGAGTAGATCACATCGCCTACCACGGGCATGACTGTGACATCGAAGAGGTCGCCGATGCCGGTGCCCTCGAGGTGGGTGTGGGAGAATCCGATGACGGTGGAGTCGCTTTCATGGTAGCCGGAGCACCAGTCCCAGCTTTCGGGAACGCTTGTGGGGCCGAGCTGTACCATGCCGAACGGCACGTTGGCACCCATGAACACATGGCCGTGTCCACCTGTGCCGATGTGGGTGTCCACGTAGGTGGTGTAGTCCACAGCGGAGTTTTCGGTCTTTTGGTTGCAGGCGGCCAGAAGCAGAGGCGCGGCCCACAACAGATAGCTTGCTTTCATATTGATTGGTATTGATTATTTTTCAGGATGGTCGGTGAGGTGGAATTTGAGTGTGCCTCCCTTGATGAGCTGGTCGTGGGAGATGCGGTACTCTTTCAGCGGCTTGCCGCCGAGGGTCATGCTGCTGATGTAGATTGATTCGGGGCTCTCTTTCTCCACCTCCACCCGCAGGGTGGTGCCGGAGGGGTTGGTGATGGTGACAGAGTCGAACACCGGGGAGGTGAGGGTGTACATCGGCTCACCGGGGCAGTCGGGGTAGAATCCGATCATGGAGAAGATGGCCCAAGCCGACATTGTACCGGTGTCATCGTTGCCGGGGATACCGTCGGGTTGGGTGGTGAAATGCTTGCCGAGGAGGTCGCGCACCTGTTTCTGGGTGCGCCATTCCTCGCCCTTGACGCGGCTGAAGAGGTAGGGGTAGGCTATGTCGGGCTCGTTGGCGGGGTCGTAGAGGCCGTCGTCAAATACCATCTGGAGCTTGTTGACAAACTTTTTGTTGCCGCCCATCAGTTTGATCAAGCCGGGCACATCGTGGGGCACGAAGAAGGTGTAGTTCCATGCACTGCCTTCGTGGAAGCCGGGCACGGGCTCGAAGTTCTCTCCCTGGCGGGGATTGAACGGCGAGAGGAACGAGCCGTCCTGCATGAGGGGACGGAAAGTGCCGCTCTCCCTGGAGTAGTAGTGGCGATACCCTTTGGCTCGTTCGGCGAGGGTGCGGGCAAACTCTTTGTCGCCTTTGAAGTCGGCGAGCCATGCGAGTGCGTTGTCGGCCACGTAGTATTCAAGAGCGTGGGACACAGAGTTGTCGCCGCTTAGATCGGCTGCGTGTATGCCCATCGGCACATAGTGGAGAGTCAGGTAGGGGTCGATGTCGGGACGCATGAGGTTGCTGTCGCCGGGGAGGGTGGCGGAGCGTTTCATGGCCTGATATGCGGCGTCGAGGTCAAAATCCTGAATCCCTTTGCGCCAGGTGTCCACAATCACCGGGATGGCTGGGTCGCCCTCCATGGTGAATGTTTCGCGACCGTACAGTTCCCATTTGGGAAGCCATCCCCACTCCTTGGACATATCCACCATGGAGCGCACCATGTCGAGCTGTCGCTCGGGATATACGAGAGTCATGAGCTGATGGAGGTTGCGGTAGGTATCCCAGATTGAAAACACGGTGTAGCGCTGCTGTCCGGCGGGCACGGTGAGGTTTTCAAATCCTTCCATCTGAGGGTATTGTCCGTTGATGTCGGAGAGCACGTTGGGGTGGATGAGGGAGTGGTAGAGCGCGGTGTATAACACTTGCTTCTGCTCGTCGGAGCCGCCGGCCACGGAGATCCGGCTGAGGTCGTTGCGCCAGGTGGTGCGGGCGTCGGCGAGTATTTTGTCGAAATCTTTGCCCTGCTGCTCTTTGTCAAGGTTTTCGCGGGCGTTGGCGATGGATACGTAGGAGATTCCGAGGCGCACTTCGATCTGTTCGCCGGGCTTCAGGTCGCGGTAGCTCCACCAGTAGCCGATGTCGTCGCCGCTGAGGTCGCGTCCGTACTCGGTGTAGAGTTTATAAGTGCCATCGTCCACGGTCCATTCTGCCTCTACTCCTGTCATCAGGGGCTGCATTTTCCAATATCCGCATGTGGAGGGTTTCTTGCTGACGCGGGCCACAAAATAAACGGGGAACACTTTCTGAGGGTTGTAGCAGAAAGTGCCGTAGAGTTTGGAGCCTTCGATTTCTGTGTCGCTCACCCGGCGCACAGTGGCGCCGCTCTCGTTGGTCAGGCCCTGGCCGAGATTGATGAGAATGTTGCCGTCGCCGCCGGGGAATGTGTAGCGTTCAACGGATGAGCGCATTGTGGCGGTGGCTTCGGTGAGGATGTTGTATTTCGTGAGTCGGTTGGTGTAGTAGCCGGGGGATGCTTTCTCATCGGAGTAGGGGGAACCGTACTCCTTGTAGTCCACCATGAGGGGGCCTGTGGTGGCCATAGTGAGCAGTGAGCCCATATCGGGACATCCCACGCCGCTGAGGGCACCGTGGGCATATCCGGTGAAGAACTTGTTCTTGTGTTCATAGGGCGTTGACCACCAGCGGGCATCCTTGTCGTAGAGGTTGGTGTCGGACCCCATCACGTTGAACGGTACCACCGACATCAAGCCATTGGGGAGGATGGCGCCGGGATTGGTGGTGCCGAAGTTGGAAGTTCCCACAAAGGGGTTGACCCATAAGGTGGGGTCGTCGTTGGCCTCGGCGGCGGAAGCGCCGCACCACAATATGGCGGCAACCGCAGCGGCAAGATAGCGAAAACTCATAAGCAGATAATGATTGATGGTATTATATCTGCAAAGATAGCTCGCCGCGGCGATATATGCAAATCATCAGCTGTTTACAAGCTCCATCCCTTTGTTGATGGCCTCGCGGTTGAGCGGGAGCAGGTGATGGTGGCGTTCGGGGAGAGCTTTCTTGAGTCCGGCCATGACGGAATCAACTGACACAATGGGGCGTATTTTGAGGAGTGCGCCGAGCACAATCATGTTGTAGGTCTTGGCATTTTTCATCTCAAAAGTGGCGTCCATGGCGTCCACGCGATACACATTGATGTCGGTGCGCTGAGGAGTGCGGTGGATGCCGTAGGAGTCGTAGATGAGAGTGCCGCCGGGCTTCACCTTGCTTTCAAATTTGTCAAGGCTCTGCTGGTTGAGGATTACGGCGGTGTCGAAAGTGTCGAGCACCGGGGATGATATTTTGGCATCGCTGAGGATGACGGTGACATTTGCAGTGCCGCCGCGCTGTTCGGGGCCGTATGAGGGCATCCAAGTGATTTCAAGGTTGTCCATGAGTCCGGCGTAGGCAAGGATTTTGCCCATCGAGAGTACACCCTGTCCGCCGAATCCGGCTATGATAATCTCTTCTTTCATTTGGCAATGTTTTTGAGGTCGCCCAGCGGATAGGCCGGGAACATGTTTTCTTCCATCCATTTGTTGGCTTTGGCGGGGGATAGTTTCCATCCGCTGGAGCAGGTGCTGACAATCTCCACCACAGATGTGCCGCGCTTGGCGAGGGAGTTTTCAAAAGCGGCGCGTATGGCAGCTTTGGCCTTGCGCACGGCGGCGGGAGTGTGGACTGCCTGCCGGGTCACGAGGCAAGTGCCCGGCAGCTCGGCAAGGAGGTTGGAAATCTTGAGGGGATAGCCGTTGAGGTCCACCCGGCGTCCGTAGGGGGTGGTGGCTGTGACCATACCTTCGAGTGTGGTGGGCGCCATCTGACCGCCTGTCATGCCGTAGATGGCATTGTTGATGAAAATGATGGCTATGTTCTCGCCACGGTTGGCGGCGTGGATGGTTTCGGCGGTGCCGATGGCTGCGAGGTCGCCGTCGCCCTGGTATGTGAATACCAGTTTGTCGGGGTTGAGGCGGTGTGCGGCGGTGGCCACAGCGGGAGCGCGTCCGTGTGCGGCCTCAATCCAGTCGATGTCGATATAGTTGTAGGCAAATACGGCGCATCCCACCGGTGCGACGCCGATGGCGATATGCTCGGCTCCCATCTCTTCAAGCACTTCTGCCACAAGTTTGTGCACCACACCGTGTGAGCAACCGGGACAGTAGTGCATATGGTTGGTGTTGAGTAGCTTGGGTTTGGTATAGACGCGGTTGGCGTCGCAAATTATATCTTCGCGGTTCATGTGAGTCAAGAGTTAGGATTAGCTTCGGGAAACAGTTTGAGCATCTGGTCGAGTACCTCCTGGGGGTTGGGCACGTTGCCGCCCATTCGTCCGTAGTGGTGGATGGGCACACGGCTTTCGGCGGCGAGGCGCACATCTTCCACCATCTGTCCGGCGTTGAGCTCCACCACAAGCATGCCTTTGACGCGTCGGCTGAGGTCGGCAATCGCTTTTTCGGGGAACGGCCAGAGTGTGATGGGGCGTATGAGTCCCACCTTGATGCCTTGTGCGCGTGCTTCCTCGATTGCCTTGAGGCAGATACGGGCCACAGAGCCGAAGGCTACAAACAGATATTCGGCATCGTCGGTGAAATGCTCTTCATAGCGCACTTCGGCGTCGCGGATGGCGGCATAGGTGCGCTGGAAACGCTCGTTGTTGAGCTCCATCTTGTCATCGTCGAGCTCGAGAGTGGTGAGCACGTTGGGCTTGCGGGTGGCGGGGCATCCGGTGACGGCCCAGGGGCATTGCTCGGCAATCTCGCGGTCGGTGCGGCGCGGACGGGCCGGCGGGAGCACTACTTTCTCCATCATCTGGCCCACGATGCCGTCGGCGAGAATCATGGCGGGGGTGCGGTATTTGAAAGCGAGGTCAAAGCCGAGACCCACGAAGTCGGCCATCTCCTGCACGGTGGCGGGCGCGAGCACAATCAGGTGGTAATCGCCGTGGCCGCCGCCTTTGGTGGCCTGGAAATAGTCGCTCTGCGAGGGGTGGATGGTGCCGAGTCCCGGTCCGCCGCGCATCACGTTGACAATGAGTGCCGGGAGTTCGCCGGCGGCGATATAGCTTATACCTTCCTGCATGAGGCTTACGCCCGGGCTGCTGGAAGAGGTCATGACAGCTTTGCCTGTGGAAGCACCGCCATATACCATGTTGATGGATGCCACTTCGCTTTCAGCCTGAAGCACCACCATGCCGGTTGTTTCCCACGGCATCAGGGCTTCAAGTGTTTCGAGCACTTCGCTCTGTGGAGTGATGGGGTAGCCGAAGTAGCCGTCGCAGCCGTAGCGTATGGCAGCGTGTGCTATGGCTTCGTTGCCCTTCATCAATTTTATCTCCTCGTTCATATCTTTGGAATTGAATGGATTTTATTGTGGGATTATTTTTCCACCACGCGATATACTTCAATGCATCCGTCGGGGCAAACAGTGGCGCAGGCGGCGCAGCCGATACATTTGTCGGCGTTTTTGGCATAAGCGTAGTGGTAGCCGCGATTATTAACCTCCTTGGGCTGGAGGGAGAGGACATCCACCGGACACGCCACAACACACAGGTCGCAACCTTTGCAGCGCTCTTCATTGATGGTGACAGCTCCGAATATCTTTGGCATAATATTGAACTATGATGGTTAGATAAGTAATGTCAGTTGATAAGTAACATCAGTTAATGTACATCACAAAAATAATCAAAGTTTTGTGAAAAAGTGTGTTTTAACACTAACTTAACCATTGGCACACTTGGGGACGAAATGTGCCATTTGTGGTACATTTCAGCGCAAAAGGCTGATTTTTACTCTCTTCCCCTTGAGCTTGTGGGGTGCGCACATCTGCACGATGTCGTTGGCCAAGGATTTGTCCACAGCCACAAGAGCGTTGTGGTCGCGCAGGGTGATGCTGCCGATTGCTGCTGCGGTGAGTGGAGTGTGGGCGAGGAGGAAGCCCACGATGTCGCCTTTGGATATCTTTTCTTTTTTTCCGGCGTTGATGTGGAGTGTGGCGGTGGTGGACTCAATGGGGTTGTCGCTGTGGCCGGTGGGGACCCACGAGCGGTCTGCCACCACGTACTCGGGGATGTTGTCGCTCTCGGAGGTGATGACATACACTGTGCCTTGTGCGTTCATGCGTGCTGTACGGCCGTTGCGGTGGGTCCAGCTCTCGGCATTGGGCGGGAGGTGGTAGTGGATCACGCTCCCGACTCCTTCCACATCTATGCCGCGTGAGCCGAGGTCGGTGCTCACGAGGATGGGTGTGGTGCCGTTGTGGAGCAGTGTGAGGGCGTTGTCGCGGTCCATCTGCTCGAGGCCGCCGTGGTATAGTCCGGCCGGGAGTCCTTCTTTCTTGAGGATGGTGTGGAGGCGTTCGGCGCTTTCGCGATGGTTGACAAACAGGATTACCTTGTCGTTATCGAGCGACTTGAGGAGCTGAACGAGGGTGGCTGCTTTGTCGCGGTCGGGACTGGAAATCTCCACAACCTGAGTACGTTTGGCGGGATGTGAACTTTGCTGCGCCCTTAGCACCAGTGGATTGCTGACGGGCATGTAGGGGGGCAGCTCCTGCAGCTCGGTGGCGCTGGTGAGCACCACGCGCTCTGGACGGCGGATGCGTCGCACTATGCGTCGCATCTCTTCGGCAAATCCGAGCTCGAGGCTTTTGTCGTATTCGTCGAGCACCAGGGTGTGGGCGGATTCAATGCTGAGGGTGCCCCGCTGGAGATGGTCGAGCAGACGGCCCGGGGTGGCGATGATGATGTCGGGCACTGGTGTGAGCGATGGCAGTTCGTCGCTCATCCTGTGGCCTCCGTAGAGCAGGGTGGTTTTGAGCCCGGATGCTATGGGGCGGACCACATCGTGGATCTGGATGGCCAGCTCGCGTGATGGGGCGAGCACCACTGCCTGCACTGAGCCGTTGGGGTTGTCGATGTTGGCCAGTAGGTTGGCGGCGAAAGCGAGGGTCTTTCCTGAGCCGGTGGGGGCGATTAGCACAGCGGCCGGGTGGCGCAGCTCGAGCATCTGCTGCTGCATGGGGTTGAGCGATTCGATGCCGTGTTTGGTGCGGATATTGTCGATAATCTGTTTGCGGTTCATAGGATGGAGTGTTGGATAACAAAAACAGACCGCCGTAGTGTGGCAGTCCGCTTGCACGGCATTGCAGGGAGGGGGAGATCCACTTATCCGGAGTCAGAACCGTATGGCGCCAGCCTGATTTCCGGCATAAGTGCAATGCTGTGATTGTGGTGTATCGCGTTGTACGCGTGTTGGTCAGAGGCTGGCGCTCTGCACACGCACATACGATTACAAAGGTATTGCATTTGTGTAAAATACCAAATTCTACCGGGGTTAAAATCCGTGTGGTTAACTATTGTTAACGCTTTCGCGGGACTGCCGTATGAAGTAAAGGCGCGCTGACCATCGGTCGGCGCGCCTGTGAGTGTGGTTAAAAGTCCGTTATTCAGCCTTTTTTGTAGCTTTTTTGGCAGCAGGTTTCTTTTCTGCGTCTTTCTTGGGAGCTGCCTTTTTGGCCGGGGCTTTTTTCCCGGTTTTCTTTTCAGCTTTGGCTTCGGGTTTTTCGTCAGCGGCTTTATCTGCAGCGGGCTGACGGAGCAGGTGCTCTTCGTTGAAATGCTCGATGTTCTTGCGCATGGAGTTGACCTCCTTGTTGAGAGTCTCGATTTCGCGGGCCTGATTGCGGATAGTGGTGAGCAGGGCGTTGAGCTCCTCGTTCTCGATGGACAGGGGGTACTGTTCCTCCACTCTCACGATGAAGTCGGCCAATGCGTTCATGTAGTTTGTGAAGGCCTGGAACGGAGTTTCGTATGGGCTGAAGTGGGAGTGGACGGCACCGTCGGCAAAATGCTTTGTGGCCATGTAGAAGAAATGGTCGGAGGCCTGGAGGTAGTACCAGTCCTGCTTGAGGCGGCGGTCGTCGCACAAGCGCACGCGCTCAGCCACGGAGTAGAGTTTGTCGAAGGCCTCGCGCTGGAGCTTGTTGCCGAGCCAGGCAGAGGTGTCGCGGGCTTCATCGGCCCAGGATATGGGATGGAGTATTGAGAGCTCACCCACGGGTTTGAGCTTGGTGACAGCTTCGGTGGGAGTGAAGAACTCGATGCCACGCTCGCGGGCGAAGTTGGGGAGTGCTTCGAGGAACTGGAAGATACCTGTTTCCCTGGGCTGCATTTCGCCGAAAGTCTCGAGGTTCATGAACAGATTGATGATCTGCTCCTCCTGGGGAGTGGAAGCAATCCAGTCGATATATTTGTCGGCGGTGAGGGGGTATGCGTCCCATTCGGGGTTGGAGAAACGGAACGAGATGTCATCGCTGAGCTTGGAGTTCTTCAGCAGGAGCTTGAGCTTGGGAGCGCTTGCTGCGCTGTACACATAGTTGGGCGATTTCCATCCGAGGATATGCTTGGCACCTTCGGTGATGACACCTTTGTAGCCCATGGCCAGAATCTGGGGGGCCAGCTCATCGCAGTAGATAAGCTCGGTGTTGCGGAGCACCTTGGGGTGCTGTCCGAAGAGCTCATGGATTTTCTCGTCGTGTACCTTGACCTGATTGGCAAATTCATCGGGGTCGATGAGTGACGACAGGGAGTGTGCGTAGGTTTCGGCAAGAAATTCCACGCGGCCGGTGTCGGCAAGCTTCTTGAGGAGGTCGATGAATTCTGGCACATACTGCTCAAACTGTTCGAGGGCGGTGCCTGTGACAGAGAGTGCGCAGCGGAAACCGGGGTAGCGGTCGAGCATCCGGAGAAGGGTTTCTGCAGCCGGTATGTAGCTGTGGTGTGCTATGCGGGTCACGATGTCGTCGTTGGCGAAATCGTCGTAGTAGTAGTGGTCGTTGCCTATATCAAAGAAGCGGTATCTTTTGAGCCTGAACGGCTGATGGATTTGGAAATAAAAACAGATTGCTTTCATGATGTTATATATAATATAGGTGTTGCTTAATGATGTGGAATGATTATAGGCAAATTACTGCCAGTTGAGAACTTTTTTGTAGATATCGATAACCTTGGCTCCTGCCTTGTCCCAGGTGATGCGGTTCACTTCGTCAAGACCATCCTCGCGTAGCTGGTTGTACATCGCGGGGTAGGTGATGATGGCGTTGATGGCGTCGGCCATGGCGTCGATGTCCCAGTAGTCGGTTTTGATTACATTGGTGAGGATTTCGGCGCATCCGCTCTGCTTGGAGATGATGGAGGGGACACCCATCTGCATTGCCTCAAGGGGTGATATTCCGAAAGGCTCGGACACAGAGGGCATCACATACACATCGCTCGCCTTGAGCATCTCATACACCTGCTTGCCTTTCTGGAAGCCGGGGAAATGGAACCGGTCGGCGATGTCGCGTTCGGCAGCGAGCTGAATCATCTTGTTCATCATATCGCCTGAACCGGCCATCACGAAGCGTACATTATGGTTGTTTTTCAGTACTTTGGCGGCAGCTTCCACAAAATATTCCGGGCCTTTCTGCATGGTGATGCGTCCGAGGAAGGTGACCACCTTTCCCTTGGGTTTGGGCGGGTTGACATTGAGAAGCTCTTCGCTCAGGGGGGTGACAGCGTTGTGCACAGTGGTCACCTTGGCGGGGTCGATGCCGTATTTCTCGATCACAGTGCGGCGGGTGAGGTTGCTCACGGTGATGATATGGTCGGCGTGGTTCATGCCGTCCTTCTCAATGCCGAACACAGTGGGGTTGACATTGCCGCGGCTGCGGTCGAAGTCTGTGGCATGGACATGGATCACGAGCGGCTTCCCGGTGACCTGCTTGGCGTGTATGCCGGCGGGGTATGTGAGCCAGTCGTGGGAGTGGATTATGTCGAAGTCAAGAGTGCGGGCTATCACGCCGGCGCAGATGGAGTAGTTGTTGATCTCCTCCAGCAGATTGTCGGGATAGCGTCCTGAGAACTCGAGGCACCCGAGGTCGTTGGTGCGCATATAATTGAAATCGGCGTAGATGTGGGACCGGAGGTCGAAATACAGGTCGGGGTTCATGTATTTGCCGATACGCTGTTCCACATATTCGCGGCTCACTTCGCGCCAGGCGATAGGAGTTTGCGAGGCTCCAATGATATGGGCGAAGCTTTTGTCTTCATCGCCCCATGGTTTAGGGATGACAAACGATATGTCCATATCGCCACATTCCCACATGCCTTTGGTGAGGCCGTAGCTGGCAGTGCCGAGACCGCCGAGGATGTGCGGTGGAAATTCCCACCCAAACATTAATGCTTTCATCGTGTATGGATTGCGTAAGGGGGGTTATACATTGAATTTTTTAAGAGTGGTGATGGTGCGGAGTATACCGGCCACATTGGTGGCGTGGCTGATGGCACCGCGGCCGCTGAACGGCGGGTTGGCATCGTAGAGCTGGCTGAGAGCTCCCACGCAAGCCTGGGTCATCTCGTCCTCGTAGCCGATGAGCATACGGTCGATGTAGCTCACGCCGCTGAGGCCGAACACTCTGAGGTAGGCATCGGCGTAGAATCCGAAGAGCCACGGACGGGCGGGGCCGTTGTGCAGCGCCATCTCCCGTTCCTCGGGGCTGCCGAGGTAGAAGGGTCGGTAGCCGAAGCTGTTGGGCGAGAGTGTGCGGAGCCCTTTGGGGGTGAGGAGCTCGCGGGTCACCACATCAAGCACCCTCTTGCGCTGACGGCGGTCGAGGGGCGAGAAGTCAAGTCCGATGGCCACTGCCATGTTGGGGCGCACCGATGGGTCGGCATAGTTCTCGCTCACATAGTCAAACAGATAGCCGTAGTCGTTGAGGAACATATCCACGAATGCCGGTTTGAGGCTGTTGGCGATTGCGGTCCACCGCTCATGCTCGGATGTGGAGGTGAGCTCTTCGCCGAGGAGGCTGATGCCAAACATCAGGGCGTTGTACCACAGGGCGTTGAATTCCACAAGGTGGCCTGTGCGCGGCACCACGGGGCGACCGTTGAGCGAGGCGTTCATCCACGACACGGGAGTTTCCGTGCCTATGGTGTAGAGCAGGCCGTTGGACTCCATGCGGAGGTTGGGGTGGCGGTTGTCGGCCACATAGTTGATTATCTCAGTGACGAGGCTCTTGTAGCGTTTGCGGCAATCGTCAGCACCGTAGGCTTTGGCATATTGCTGCAGGGCCCAGATGCACCACAGGGGTATGTCGGGCAGGTCGATGCCGAGTATTCTCTTGTCGGACTCGCCGGTGGTCATAAAGTGCTGGAGCGCTTTGGCGGCGGTGTCCATGATGGCTTCGTAGTCGGCGCGGTGGTCGATGGATATAGTGTTGCCGGGGAGCGCCATGAAAGTGTTGCGGGCAAGGATTTTGCCCCAGGGGTAGCCGGAGAGCATATACATGCTGTTGTCCTCCTTGAGGTAGAACTGCTTGGCGCAGTTCTTGAGGCAGTTGAAGAAACTGCTGCGTGGAGTTCGGGAGGCAATCTCCTGCGTCCATGTTTTGGCCATGGAGCGTGGCTGCATCTCGCTGACGCCTGCTGAGAATATGATGGATTCGCCTTTTTTGATGGGAATTTCGAAATATCCGGGCACCCATAGGTCCTCGGTGTAGGGTACGCCGCGCTCCATATCCTTGAGATATTCAAAGCCGTTGTACCAGTTGGGTTCGTAGTGCCATTCCGGTTTGTGGCTGAACTGCATGAACAGCTGGGGATATCCGGGGTAGAGGCAAGTGGCCACGCCGTTGTTGCACGGGATGCACTCAGTGTTGATGGCATCGTTGGCCACGCAGAGCTGGTTGACTTCGCGGAAAGCCAGGATGGGACGGAACCGCAGGGTGGTGGCAGAGTGTGCTTCAACGAGGGTGTATCGGATCAGAATACGGTTTTCGTGAGCGATAAACATTTTTTCCTTGGTGAGAATCACGCCGCCCACACGATATGTGGTTCTGGGGACGCTCTCGCAGTCAAACTCTCGGATGTACTTGTGTCCGTTGGGGCTGTACACGCCACCACGGTAGCGGTGAAGACCGAGGTTGAACGAAGCGCCGTGCTGAATCACAGTCTCGTCAAGCGACGAAAGGAGCACGTGCCACGAATTGTCCATTTCCGGCATCGGTATCACCAGGAGCCCGTGCTGCTTACGAGTGTTGCAGTCCACCACGGAAGTGCAGTGATAAGCACCTGCCTGATTGGTGCGCAGCATCTCTTTCATAAGCGACTGCTCCAGGTTTATCATCAGGTTCTTATCGAATTTCAGATAACTCATGATTGATATTTAAATGTTGGTTATTCAGAGGGTATTATGTGTGGCGGTGAAGAGCCGCCATCTTTGGTACGCGAATGTACACATATTTTATCTGACAAGCAACAAATTTGCTCAAATTAAAACAAAATGTGTTGAAAAGCATAATATTTACAAGAAAAAAAGGCCGGTGTAATTCTACACCGGCCTTTCTATAAGGGCCACACCAAAGGATGCGATGAAACTCCGATAGACAGGATTTGAGCGCTCGCCAACCGTTGTAATCCGCCTGGGCTGATCAAAGCCACCCCTTTCGGGGTTGGGGCCCGCCATTGGCCGACTAAGCTTGTCTCGGTATTTCGATTGTAATTGATGAGTTTCCCAATCAACTTTGATGTGGTATAAGATATGTCAATGTTCTTGTGGAGCCGTGAGGCTTTCCGTTTGCTTTTATAACGCAAAGATATATCGCGAGGTTCAATCCTGCAAATCTTTTCGTCATTTTTTAATTTTCAAAGTGCGTGTCAAGGAGCCGGATTCGGACACTTTTATTAGATAAATGCCCTGAGCGTCAATGCTGACAAAGATATTTTGTCCGGCGGTGATTGAAGCGGATTTTTGAGCCATCAGCAAGCCGTTGGTGCCATACACCTCCACCGTGTAGTTGCCGGCGTTGGCAAAATGCAGCAGCAATCCGTCGGTAACGGTATATGCCTCCACACCGGAGCTGTTGCTGCCGGGTGCGGATATGATGGCATCCGTGGAACTGATGGTGAACACAGGGTAGGATTTAGTGTCCGCACCAAGAGGGTTGGAGAGGGTGAGGGACACGGTGTAGTCCCCGTTCTTGATGTTGGTGCCCGGCAGCAGAGTGGCGTGTCCTTCGGTGTCGCTGCCAATCGGATTGGTAATAGAGCCTAAAGTGGTGTTCCATTGCGGGAGGGTTGTGACAATATTTGCGTCGCCGGCCACGAGCGGCGATCCTGCCGATACAATGGGGTGGATAGGAGTTTGAAGTTCATACATTCCCTCAATATTTCTGTTGATGTAATCAAACAGATATGATTTCACCTCTTTCCGGCCCTTGGACACAAACCCGAAGTCGGAGTCGGGTTCAGATTCCAAATCCCAGAAAGCAATAACATCGTCGGGAAGATTGTCAAGTGCGCCCAAACCATTCTTTGACAGTATGACATCCTCCTGTGTCATGGCTTTGCCCCACACCTGAAAATCGTCGATGGCACCATACAAGGCTGACATACCGTTGGGGCCGACACCACCCACAACAATCCAGTCATATGGAGTTATCGGGAATTGGTCAGCACATGGTCCGGTCTCTGCCACATCACTGCCATAAGCGGAAGCGATGGATTGATAGTCTGGGGTGTCTGCAAGGTTGGTCCATCCTGATGAGCCAATGAGGGTTTCACGGTCATCGCTTGACATATTGGCCCAGGATCTGATGGTCAGTAGCTTACCGTTGAGGTAGAACCGTGTGCGGAGATATTTACCGTTTTCGTATTCGAACACATACACAAGGTGATTCCATTTCTTGAGCCCGAGATTTCCGTCATAGTCGCAATAGAGCCTGTTGCCATAGGTTGCACCATCCATTCGTTTGGCAAAGCCGCCATCCAGGCCATCGTTGCGGAACGAGCCGTTGGTGGTTCTGCTCCAGAAGTATCCGTAGCAGTTGAGTGGCCATGAACTGTTTCTGTTTTCAATCAGCATCAATGAGCAGGGGTTGTTGCTGGCATATTCGTCAACTTTGAGCCAGAAAGCAACGGAGAAGCTCTCGTAGGAATCAATACCGAGGTCGCTAACCTTGACACCAAACGGTTTGTAGTCAAGCACCACCCCTTTGGAGGTTTTGCCATCGGCTTCCCTTGCGGAGTAGCGTAGTGTGAGATCGTTACCGGATTGGATGTCGATTCTGTTTTCTTCCGGCTCAAAACCGTCCACGCTGAGCGATTCAATCACGGGTTTGCGTCCGCTGCCCCGGGGCGTGACCACAATAGCGGCTATGTGGTTCATGCCGTTGACCACCACATCATATTGTCCCGGACGGTCAAGTCCATCGGGGATGTTGATGCCTGAGGCGTTGTCGGCGGAGGCCACAGTGACGCCGTAATCGTCCTTGATTTGCCAGGAGGCGGCCGGAGCTTTCGGGTCAACGAACTTCACGGAGATTGGTTCGTTGATGTAAACCGGGGTATCAGACACCTCTATGTCGTCGGAGGTGGAGTAGTCGCCCAGAGGCATCATTTCGCTCCAGGCAATTTCCGATTCATTACCGAAGTCGAGTGAAACAGCGCTGACGCCGAACTGTATGGAAGAAGCGTTTGCTGCCGGAGCGGCGAATATCATGCCAGCCCACGATGTTGTGGTGCCCATGAACTTCGGCTCGGGGTCGGCGTCGGTGCGGCTCCACAGCCGGAACAAAGAGGTGTTCACATCGAGATTGTAAACCGGATTGCCGGGGATGTTGGTGTTGCTCATCTTGTAGAAAATCTTGCCGTCAATGCCATTATAATTGTTGGCGAGCACTTTGGCGCGGGTGATGACAGGAGGATTGGGTGTGGCGTAGGAGCTGTGGGTGAGAGAAATTTCACCGATCAACAGCTCGAGGTCACGGGCGTTGGATATTTTGAGGCCAAGAGCAGCCATGGTGTTTCCTGATAGATTGTTGCGCGAGGACATTTTTATGGTTTTCACTTGCCACTGCCGTAGTTGCAATGAGCCGTCGGCATAGGTGGAGGAGTATGTGTTGCCATCGGAGTCGAACAGTTTGCCGTAATTTCCTTGAGCCTGAGTGGCTTCATCACCAACATTTGACCACACGAGTTCCAGATCGCCGGAACCTTTGATCACCTTGTAGCGAATGGTGAGGGTGGTGTTGTTCTTGATGTTGAAGTTGGTTTTGAACAGGTGGAGGTAGTCGGAGGTATTGTTGTCGGCAGTAATCATCAGGGAAGATCCTCCCATATAAGCGTCCTCCCATGTGATGTTGGTTCGGATGTTGTCGGACGGTTCGGAGCCGAGATATTCACCGGAACTCCAGAAGCGCCATGTAGGCATATAGTCCTGCACGCCGATATTGTACCACTCACGGGAGAGGGATGTGGCTCCTTTCCAATTGTAGAAAGTGCCGTTGCCGATGTTGAAAAAAGTGACAAAAGGCTCCTTTGTCAAATCCCATCCCAAGGAAGAGCGGGCTTCCATATATCGCGACATGCCCATGAAGTTGAGACTTGGAATCATGTCGTCGCACGGAGTCAATTTGTAGAGTGGGTTGCGTTTGCCGTTGGTGAACCATTGCTCGAGCAGCAGTTGGTAATTGGTTTGCCTGGTTTTGTCGTTGAAGATATGTTTTACATCTCTTCCGGAGTCGTAGTTGCGGTAGCTCCAGAATGAATTGGCATTAAAGTTGTGCAGAATGCAGATGGAGTAGGGCAAAGACAGATGTGTGATCCAGTCGGGTGTATTCCCGATATCCCCTGAGAGGGAGGTAGTCTGGGTATATAAGTCGCGGGGATCACGTCCGGTGGCTTCAATTCCGGACGCGGTTTGATTCAGCGAGGAGTAGATGTTCCATTTGTTTCCGAGCACCAGCGCGGAGCGTGGCTCGGTGTTGTAGCCGAAAGTTTCGTAGAAGTCGGAGCTAAGTCGGTCGTAGTTAGTGACGGCACCGTCGTCGTTGGTGCGGCTATACCAAATGTTCTCAAATGCAGGCTGATATTGCTTCATCCATTTGGTGAGCTTGCCGTGCAGGCCTTGAAGGTTGGCCATCAGATTTTTGCCATTTGAAAACTGTGAGTCGTAGGCAAGGCCATCCACGCCGTGGTAGAGTAGAAATTTGCCTAATTTCTCAACACCCTCATCGGAGTTGAAGTTTCCGATGCCGTCAAGGCAGCCGGCCCATCCGGAGGTGATGTCACCGTAGGGAATCGTGGCGGTGCCGGACACAAGCACACCGTTTTTGTGCGCAACATCTGCCATAGCTCCAGGCACCCACCCGAAGGGAGAGTTGCGGTTGGAGAAGTGTGTGACATAGCTCCAGGTGGAGAACACTTCGGAGTCGAATCGAGCGTTGGGCAACGGATTGTTGAGTGGCATCCAAAGGAGTAGTCGCTTGTTTTCGGATTCAAGCTTAGTCTTGTCGATTTGTGTGGCCGAGTTGGTGAAGCAAGGTTTCAAAGCCACGCGTCCGATGAAAAACTCTTCATCTTCCCACTCCGCGGAGTTGCCATCGGCATCGTAGGTGGTGGCAATCTGCTTGCCCGGTTCCCATTGATTGACATACTTGTGGAGCAGCTGCCCGTTTGGGGTGGTGATGTATCCGTTGCGGAGCTGCTGACTGTGGGCTGCTGAGCAAGCAAGGGCGAGGGCTGCCAACGACAGGAAGGTGAATTTGTTCATGGCTGTATTTTTGGTTATTAGTGTATTATGGGGTGCAAGTTAGTAAAAAAATGTGAAGAGAGAAAATTTTGCATGATGATGTGCAACTTTTTGGTTGTATGTGGCGTCTAATAACCAAAAACCAAGAAATCAATCATCACACGGCTTGCAGTCATGGGCAATATCATAAAGCTTCAAGATGTAAACAAAACTTATTTCGGCGCGGTGCCGCTGCATGTGCTCAAGGATATAAACCTCGAGATAGAGCGCGGCGAATTAGTGTCGATTATGGGTGCTTCCGGCTCGGGAAAATCCACCTTACTTAATATACTCGGTATTCTGGACAATTACGATTCGGGGTCGTACCACCTCGACGGGGTGCTGATAAAGAATCTCAGCGAGAACCGCGCCGCCGAGTTGCGCAACCGCATGATAGGGTTTGTGTTTCAGTCGTTCAACCTCATCAACTATAAGAATGCGATAGAGAATGTGGCCCTGCCGCTGTTCTATCAGGGTGTGGGGCGCAAGAAGCGCAACCTGCTGGCTATGGAGCAGTTGGAGCGGATGGGACTCGCCGACCGCGCTACCCACCTGCCCACCGAGATGTCGGGCGGACAGAAGCAGCGTGTGGCGATAGCCCGGTCGCTGATCACCAAGCCGTCGATAATCCTTGCCGATGAACCCACGGGAGCTCTTGACTCGCGCACTTCGCGCGATGTGATGGAGGTGTTCCGTCAGCTCAACGCCGAGGGTATGACAGTGGTGATAGTGACACACGACCCCGGAGTGGGAGAGCAGACCAGCAGGGTGATTAGAATATCCGACGGTATGATTGTATAGGCTATGTGGGAACTGCTTCATGAAATAGCGCAGACATTGCGCCACAACAAGCTCCGCACCTCGCTCACCGGATTTGCCGTGGCATGGGGCATATTCATGCTGATAGTGCTGCTGGGGATGAGCCGCGGCGTGGTCAACTCGTTTGACAGCAAGTCGGATCCGCAGCGGTCCAACTCGATGAGTGTGTGGGGTGGCATGACCTCCAAGCCGTACAAGGGTTACAAGGAGTGGCGCTGGATACGCCTCAAGGGCTCCGACATGGAGCCGATAAAGCATTACAATGCCGAGCAGGTGGCGAGTGTGACCGCCAACACCTCGCTCGATAGCGCGAAAGTGTCCACCACCAAGGATTATCTTACCGATGCTGTGGGAGGCGTGTATCCATCGGCCCTCAGCCGCTACGGGCTCAAGATGGTGGCGGGGAGGTTCATCAACGACCGCGACCTCGAGCAGGCGCGCAAGGTGATTACGCTTCATGCCGAGAATGCCGCGCTGCTGTTCGGCTCGCCCGAGGCGGCGGTGGGTAAGCGCGTCAACGCCATGGGGCTGTCGTGGCTGGTGGTGGGTGTGTTCACTCAGAATTGGGACAAGACAAGCTATGTGCCGTTCACCACAGCGATGAATCTGCAAGGATATTCCGACTATGTGCACGAGATAGTGGTGGAGGCCCGCGACCTCAACAATGCCGCCGATGGCGAGAGGCTTGAGAGCGGCATACGTGAGGCTATGGCCAAAACCCGCGAGTTTGACCCCGACGACCGCGGCGCGGTGCATATATGGAACCGCTTCGAGGGGTATCTGCAGCAGAAAACAGCCATGAACATCCTCAACCTCGCGGTGTGGCTCATCGGTATCTTCACCCTGCTGAGCGGTATTGTGGGAGTGAGCAACATAATGTTTGTGTCGGTGCGTGAGCGCACCCATGAGATAGGAATCCGCCGCGCCATCGGTGCCAAGCCCCGCATCATCTGGGCTCAGATAGTGCTGGAAAGCGTGGCTGTCACCACTCTGTTTGGCTACATAGGCATATTCCTCGGGATGGTGGTGATGCAGGTGGTCAACTCGCTGTTCGGCAGCAGCGAGTTCCTGAAAAATCCCACCGTTGATCTCGTCATGGCGCTGGAGGTGACTCTTGTGCTTATAGTGGCCGGTGCTATGGCGGGATTGTTCCCTGCCATCAAGGCAACGAAAGTGAAACCGGTGGAAGCCCTAAGAGACGAATGATATGAGAAATCCGATATTCGACATAGACAACTGGCGCGAGATTGGTGCCACATTGGCGCGGAACAAAACGCGCACGTTCCTCACAGCTTTCGGTATATTCTGGGGCACGGCGATGCTCGCCATGCTGCTCGGCGGCGCCGAGGGGCTTGAAGGTATGCTCAAACGCAACTTCCAAGGATTCTCCACCAATATGGCATTCGCGGGGTCGGGTCGCACCTCGATGAGTTATAAAGGATTCAACAAAGGTATGTCGTGGGATATCACCGACCGCGACATCGAGGATATAATCCGGATCACTCCGCATATCGATGCGTTGTCGCGCATGACCCAAGCAGGGGTGACCGTGGTGGCCGGATCGCAGTCAAAATCGTGCAGTGCCATGGGCGTGGAGGCTGATTTTTCCAAAATCCAGATTCCGGTATTGTACTCCGGACGGTTCATCAACAGCAGCGATGTGAAGCAGAGCCTGAAGGTGGCAGTGCTGGGCAAGAATGTGGCCGGAGAGCTGTTCGGTTCAGCGTCGCCCGTGGGAAAAAGTGTGAATATCAACGGTATATATTTCACTGTGATAGGCGTTGCGGGGCAGAAGGGGGAGGCTTCGATAGGAGGCCGCATGGACGACTCCGTGGTGCTTCCGTTCACCACCTTGCGCCGGGCTTTCTATCCGGGCACCGATGTGGGTTACTTTGTGTTCAACGCTGCCCAGGGTTACACCCCCACTCAGCTGAAGCCGTATATCGACCGTGTGTTCAAGGCCAACCATCCCATCAATCCCAAGGATGACAATTATATGTGGTTTGGCGATGTGTCGGAGCAATTCAAGATGGTGGACAATCTGTTTCTTGGTGTGAGCATCCTGGCATTCTTCGTAGGGTTCGGCACCTTGCTTGCCGGTATCATCGGAGTAGGCAATATCATGTGGATAATAGTGAAGGAGCGCACGCAGGAGATCGGCATCCGCCGCGCCATCGGTGCCAAACCACGCGACATAATAGTGCAGATACTTTCGGAAGGGATGGTGCTCACTGCTGTGGCCGGTACCGCCGGGGTGTCGTTTGCCACCATAGTACTGTTCTTAGTCAACAAAGCCACCACCGACCCGGTGCTGGGAAGCGCCCATTTCGAGCTGTCGTTCACCACCGCCGTCGGCATCATGCTGGTGTTTCTGGTGCTCGGCACGGCGGCGGGCCTCATTCCGTCGGTCAAGGCGATGCGCATCAAGCCTGTGGAAGCTATAAATGAAAAATAAACAACGAGATATAACGATGAAAAAGTTCTTCAAAATTTTGCTATGGGTGATAGTAGCCCTGATTTTTGCGGGCACATTCGTGTTCCTCTATCTCAACTCCCGTCCCAAGGAGGAGAAGTATGCCATAGTGCAGCCCAAAATCGACTCGGTGGAGCGGTCAACCGTGCTCACCGGCAAGATAGAGCCGCGCGATGAGATTCAAATCAAGCCGCAGATTTCCGGCATCATCACTGAGATATGTGTGGAGCCCGGCGACATGGTGAAAGAGGGCGATATCATAGCCAAAATCAAGGTGATTCCCGAGGCTTCGCAGCTGTCGAGCGCCGAAGGGAGGGTGAACACTGCCACTATCAACCTTGAGGATGCGCGCCTCAAGCATGAGCGCAACACCAAGCTATACGAGCGCAAGGTGATAAGCCGCGAGGAGTTTGAGGGTACGAAGACAGCCTACGAGAACGCTCAGGCTGAGCTTGCCTCGGCCCGCGATGCTGTCAATATCGTGCGTCAGGGTGTGAGCCGCTACAATGCCGACGAAAGCAACACCATGGTGCGTGCCACAATCACCGGACTGGTACTTGATGTGCCGGTGAAAGTGGGTACTTCGGTGATTCAGGCCAATACATTCAACGATGGCACCACTGTGGCCACCATCGCTGATATGAACAATCTGATATTCAAGGGAAATGTGGACGAAACCGAGGTGGGACAGCTGGCCGTGGGTATGCCGATGACCATCACCATAGGAGCGCTCCCTGAAGTGTCGCCGACAGCCGTGCTTGAATATATAGCCCCGAAAGGGACTGAAAACAACGGTGCCAACACCTTTGAAATCAAGGCTGCCATCACGGTGCCCGAGGGTGTGAGCCTGCGGGCCGGGTACAGTGCCAACGCCGCCGTTACCCTCAGCAAGGCCGCCGATGTGCTCACTGTGCCCGAAGGGGTGGTGGAGTTTGCAGGTGACAGCACATTTGTGTATGTGCTCACCGACAGTGTGCCGAAGCAGAAATTCGAGCGTCGTGCCATTGAAACCGGCGTGAGCAACGGTATCAGCATAGAAGTGAAAAAAGGTATAGATCAATCAGTGAGCCTCCGCGGCGACAAAATCCAATAACCGTCATGAGCAAATATAATATCATAGTTCTGCCGATGGTGCTGGCCGGAGCTGTGGCCGCAGATGCGGCGCAGCCGTGGAGCCTTGACAGCTGCATCAACTATGCCATAGAGCATAACATCAACATCAAAGCGCGTACTCTGGATGTGGCGGATGCCGAGCTGAGCGTCACCGAGGCTAAGGACGGGTTCCTTCCCACATTGCAGGCCGGTGCCAGCCAGTCGTTTGACTTCGGCCGCGGATTGACCTCCGACAACACTTACGCCAACCGCAACACCTCCTCCTTCGGGTGGAACGTGGGGATGTCGTTGCCGTTGTTCCAGGGGTTGCAGAATGTGCGCCGTCTGGCCTACAGCAAGGCCAACCTCCGCGCCATGGTGGAGCAGAGTGAGGCCGCCAAGGATGATGTGACCCTCAATGTGATATCGCAATATCTGCAGGTGCTTTACACCGCTGAGCTACACACTGTGGCCCTCGAGCAGCAGCATATATCGGAGGTGGAGCTGGAACGGCGCAAGGTGCTTCTCGAAGCGGGTAAGATTGCGGAGCTGGACCTCACGCAGGCCGAGTCGCAGCTTGCTCAGGACAAGGTGACTGCCATCACCACCGCCAACGACCATACCCTTGCGCTTGTGGATCTTGCGCAGCTGCTGGAGCTTCCCACCGCTGAGGGGTTTGAGGTGCAGCCGCTTCCCGATGAACATTTAGGTCTTATGGGTGCCGATGAGGTTTACCGTCAGGCGCTTGAGTCGAATCATTCCATCCTCGCGGCGCGGCTCAGCGAGCAGGCCGCTGACAAGAATGTGACCCTTGCCAAGAGCGGTTGGCTGCCCACCTTGTCGCTGTCGGCGGGGATAGGCAGCAGCTACTATCATCTGTCCGGAACCCGCAATATGCCTTTTCACCGCCAGATGCGCGACAATTTCTCCAAGTCCATCGGATTATCACTGAGCATACCGATTTTTGACCGGTTCAGCACGCGCAACTCTGTGCGCCGCGCCAAAATACAGCGGCTCAATGCGCAGCTGCAACGCGAGAATGTGGAGTTGACAATGTACAAAACCATCCAGCAGGCCTATTATCAGGCCGTTGCCGCCGAGAAAAAGCTCGTTGCCTCGGAAGTGGCAAGCAACTCCACGCTTGCCGCCCTGAACGCCATGCAGGAGAAATACAACTACGGCAAGGCCAACTCCACCGAGTTTGAGCAGGCCAAAACCGACTACATCCGTTCGCGTTCGGAGGCACTGCAGGCCAAATACGAGCACCTGCTGCGGCTGAGGATACTGCATTTCTATGCTCGCCAATGACGGCGAAAAGTTGTCAAAAAAGGCAAAACTTCAATGAATTGTTGGGTAAAGTGCCAAAAATCACTAAATTTGTGGCGTTATACATGAAGTACACAAACGCCAGTTATGATAAAAGACGCACTTGAGAAAGTGATCAGCGAGGATTTGTCGGAAATGTGGAGTGTTCTCACCCCCGAGGAGAAACGCAAAATCACCGACAACTTCACGGTACATCATTTCAAAAAAAACCAAATCATATATGCCGAGCGTGAGGACCCGGAGTATCTGTGGTGTCTGCTCAAAGGCAAAGCCAAGCTGTGCAAGGACGGCGTTGGCGGTCGTCAGCAGATATTGCGTCTGATTCGTCCGGTGCAGTATTTCGGCTATCGTGCCTATTTTGCCGGTGAGCCATACGTATCCACGGCACAGGCCATGGAGGCATCGGTGCTCGGCTCCATACCGATGAAGGTGGTCAAGGAGCTTATAGATGAGAATATGCAGGTGGCGTGGTTTTTCATCCATGAGCTGAGCCGCAACCTCGGCAGCTCCGACACCAGGATTGTGAATCTCACCCAGAAGCATATTCGTGGCCGCCTGGCCGAAGCATTGATTGTGCTCAGCGAGCATTACGGATTTGAGGAGGATGGCGTGACAATCCGTGTGTACATGGCCCGCGAGGATCTTGCCAACCTCTCCAATATGACCACGGCGAATGCCATACGTACCCTCACCTCATTTGTCAACGAAAGATTGATTCTCGTTGACGGACGGCAGATCAAGATTATCAACGAGCCTCAGCTCCGCAAGGTGAGCAAGTTCGGCTAAGAGTCTGTCCCATAATATAAGCTGACCGACTCAGCGTTAGCTTATATTATGGGACAGGCTATAAAATCCGTGGATGTGCAAAAAAAATTGGGCAAAACTGTTTGGCGTTTTAGCCAAAAGTGATACTTTTGCACCATAGAAATAACATTTATTCGTATTTATCCAAAAATTAATTCTAATCATGGCTTACGTAATCACTGACAAATGCGTTGCTTGCGGCACCTGTCTGCCCGTTTGCCCCGTTGAGGCTATCTCCGAAGGCGATATCTACCACATCGATCCCGACACCTGCATCGAGTGTGGCTCTTGCGCTGAAGTTTGCCCCAGCGAAGCTATCATCCCCGGCGAATAAGCATCGCACATTTGTATCAAAAATTATCAAGGCTGCTTCCCTGCGGAGGCAGCCTTGATAATTTTTTAGTGGGAGAGTTCCATAAGTCGTATAAAAAAATCCGCAGGGCCGGTGCGCTGCGGATGATGGTATTCCCGTAGGGAGTCGAACCCTAATCGAAAGAACCGGAATCTTTTATTCTATCCATTGAACTACGGGAACAGTGGGTGGAGATATATTTCCGGGTGCAAATGTAGCAAACTTTTGCTGTATGTGCAAAAGTTTTTTTGTAGCTTTGTGGATATGAATGTGAAGATTGACAATTCGTGGCTCAAAGCTTTGGCATCGGAATGGGATGCCCCTTATTTCCATTCGCTCGCAGAGTTTGTCCGTGGAGAATATCGCAGCACCACGGTGTACCCGCCGGCGGCAAAAATATTTGCCGCTTTTGATGCGTGTCCGTTCGATGATGTGAAGGTGGTGATTCTGGGGCAGGACCCTTATCATGGTCCGGGTCAGGCCAACGGCCTTTGTTTCTCGGTGAGCCCGCAGGTGGCTGTGCCGCGCTCGCTTGTCAATATATTCAAGGAGGTGCATGCCGACACCGGTGCTCCGATACCGTCCGATGGTGATCTCAGCCGCTGGGCCACGCAGGGAGTGCTGCTGCTCAACGCCACCCTCACGGTGCGCGCCCACGCTGCAGGGTCGCATCAGGGCAGGGGATGGGAGGAGTTCACCGACGCTGTTGTGCGCAAACTGGCACAGGAGCGCGAAGGTCTTGTGTTCATCCTTTGGGGGAGCTATGCGGCCCGCAAGGGGGAGTTCATTGACCGCAACCGTCATCTTGTGCTCACCTCACCGCATCCGTCGCCGCTGAGTGCGTCACGCGGATTTTTCGGCAATCACCATTTCACCAGGGCCAACGAGTATCTTGTGGCCCAAGGCAAAACCCCTATACAATGGTGATACGGTTGGCATATATCATCATGGCGTTGGTGTGTGCTTTTCAGGCGCAGGCGCAGGTGGAGTCGGGTGACACACGCACAGGAGTGTTCCATCCGTCAATGATGTCGCTGCAGGTGCATTCGCTCGGCAATGACCAGCTGCCACCGGTGATGACGCTCAACGGATCCGATGGGGTGGTTGTGAAATGGGATGAGCTTGCCGAGGACCGCCGGTATATGCGCTACGAGCTGAAACATTGCGACTCGCAATGGCGTGTGGACCAGCTTGTGGATTCGGAGTTTATCGACGGGTTCAACGAAGGCGAGGTGGATGATTATGCCTACTCCTACGGCACCAAGACGCATTATGTGCACTACAGCATAGTGCTGCCGCACGGCAATATGCGTCCGCTTGTGTCGGGCAACTATCTGCTGCGGGTGTATGACGAAAGCGACCCCGAGACCACTCTGCTGCAGGCCCGGTTCTATGTGGTGGAGCCGCGGGTGAAGGTGTCGGCGTCGGTGAGCTCGCGCACTGATATCGACTACAATGCCTCGCATCAGCAGGTGAGTGTGGATGTGGACACTGACAATCTTCCGATGCACGACTATTTCAGCAACATCTGGCTTGTGGTGTCGCAGAACTCGCGAATTGACAGCGAGCGTGTGGCCGCCCATCCGCTCCGTGTGGTGCCCCCGCATCTGTATTTTGAAAGCAATCCGGCACTGATATTTCCTGCCGGCAACGAATACCGGCGTTTTGAAACCGTGTCCACCACCTATCACGGCATGGGAGTGGAGGATATAGGCTACGCCGAGCCTTACTATCATTTCACCCTGCAGACCGACTATCCGCGTCGTGAGGAGATGTACAGTTTTGACAGCACGCAGCACGGACGCTACCGTGTGAGGGAGTACAACTCGAGCTCTTCCGATATAGAGGCGGAATATGCCGTGACCCACTTCGCCCTCGATCTGCCCGAGCTGCACAACGCCGATCTGTTTATTGACGGCGATATGATGCTGAGGCGGTTTGACGACAGTTCGCGCATGGTGTACAACCGTGCTACGCGCCGCTACGAACTGTCGCCGCTGTTGAAGCAGGGGGCCTACAACTATCAGTATCTGGTGGTGCCGCGCAACGGCTCCACTGTGGGTCAGACCGCGCTCGTGGAGGGTGATTTCTATCAAACAGTCAACGAATATCTGATACGCGCCTATTACAGATTGCCGGGCGACCGCTACGACCGTCTCGTGGGCGTGGGCGCGGCTTTTTCCGGACGATAAATCATGAACCAAACCTATCAAACAGTTATGCTCCAAATCCAAAAAGAACTGGTGAGTCTTGATCTCGCCGAGCGTTTTTTTCTCTGCGACCTTGGCAAATGCCTTGGGGAATGTTGCATCGAGGGCGATGCCGGTGCTCCTGTCACTGAAGAGGAGTATCAGAAACTCAAGGAGCTCAAGGATGTGGTGTGGGACGACCTGCTGCCATCGGCACAGGAGCGTATCAACGAGTCTGGTGTGGCTTATGTGGATGAGGAGGGCGACCTTGTGACCCAGATTGTGGACGGGCGCAACTGTGTATTCACCACCTACGGCCCGGGGGGAATGTGTCTTTGCGCTCTGGAGAAGGCTTACCGCGAGGGGCGCACCAATTTCCGTAAGCCGATGTCATGCTATCTCTATCCGCTCCGCCTCACGGAGTATCCCACATTCACCGCCGTCAACTACCACCGATGGAAGATATGCCGGTGTGCCGAGGTTCTTGGCCGTGCCAAGGGTGTACGACTCTATCAGGCTATGAAAGAGCCGCTGATAGAGCGGTTTGGGCAGGAGTGGTATGATGAGCTTGTGGAGGCTTGCGAGGCTTATCTAGCCGAGTACGGCGACAAGTGACCTGTGCCCCAGTATTCGCGGTTGAGAATCCATAGGGCTATGCCGCGGGTGAGGAGATAGGCTATGAAAGCGAGCCACAAGCCGTGGTTGCCAATTTGTGGATAGGCCACGAAATAGATTGTGAAGAAGAGTGCGGTGGCACACAGCATGGAGATCAGCATACGTCTTGTGGCTGTGACTCCTATCGACACACCGTCCCACATAAAGGCTGCAAACCCGGCCAGGGGGATGCTCACAGCCCACCAGAAATATTCTTTGGCTGTGGTTACCACGCCATGGTCGGAGGTGAGCAGATGCAGCATCTCGCTGCCGCCGATGGCGTAGAGCAGCGTGAAAAGCAGGGCAATGGCTCCGGCACATTTCATCAGGGTGTGGACCGTGCGCCTGAGCATGGCCATATTGCCCGACCCTTTGAACCGCCCGCAGAGTGCTTCGGCCGAAAATGCAAAGCCATCCATGAAGAAGGAGAACAGGGTGAACAGCTGCATCAGCAATGCGTTGACCGCCAACATCTCCGCTCCCTGCATCGACCCTACGCGTGTGAACCATACCGTGACAGACACCAGGCATACGGTGCGCAGGAATATGTCGGTGTTCACCTTGAAAAAGCATTTCAGCTCCGCACCTTTCAGCACCGCGCTAAGGCGGGGCACAGAGATATGATATTTCCGCTTGCAGAGCCATAACCCCAGCAGAAAGCCTGCCCACTGGGCCGCCAAAGTGCCGGTTGCCACCCCCTCGATGCGGAGGTGGAACAGAAATACCAGAGTCACACTCATGCCGATATTGAACAGGTCGATGAATATGCTGACCCACATCGGTGTGCGCGAGTTCTGCATCCCGAGCCACCAGCCGGTGAGCACAAAGGTGCCGAGTACTGCGGGGGCGCCCCACACGCAGATTGAGAAATAGGTGTGCACCACACTGCGGGTGGCCTCATCGCAGTCCATGAACAGAATCATCCCCTCGAACACCGGACGCTGGAGCAGGATCATCAGCACTCCAAGCCCCATGGCTATCGTCATGGCCTGCGCCAGCGATCTGGAGCACCCTTCAATATTGCGGGAGCCGTAGCATTGTGCTGTGAGGCCGCTCGTGCCCATCCGCAGAAATCCGCACAGCCAGTAGAGCATGTTGAACACCGCTGCGCCCACGGCTATGGCGGCGATATACACGGCGCCGCCGAGATGGCCCACGATGGCCATGTCGGAGAGCCCGAGCACCGGGGTTGTGATGTTGGTGATAATGGCAGGGATAGCCAGTGCGGCTATCCCTGAAATAATTTGTCTATGTCCATGCATGATGGATGTGGATTACTGTTTCTTCACCCGCATGCTGTCGTAGATGAGGTAGATGATGAGCAGCAGGTAAACTACCACTCCGAGACCCTGCTTGAGTCCTACGCTCATGGTGTTGTCGTATTTGTATCCGGCAAAGAGAGTCAGAGCAGCCAGCACACCGAAGAGTGCGCCGCCGGCAATAAGTCCCGAGCTGATGAGGGTGCCGCGGTCGCGACGGGCATCGTTGAGCTTCCTGTCGGTGCTGCGTGTTGACACGAACCATGCAATGGCACCACCTACCAGCAGCGGAGCGTTGAGCTGCATAGGGATGAACATGCCGAGGCAGAAAGCCAATGCCGGAACACCGAGCCAGTTGAGGAGCAATGCCAGCACTGCGCCCACGAGATAGAGAATCCAGGGTGTGTCGCCGCCCATCATGATAGGCTCTATCACCTTGGCCATGGCGTTGGCCTGGGGAGCCACAAGTGCATTCTCGCCCGAGAATCCGTACACATTGTTGAGCAGCAGAATCACTCCGCCCACAGTGGCTGCCGACACAAGGGTGCCGAGGAATTTCCAGCTCTCCTGTTTGCGCGGGGTGCTGCCGAGCCAGTAGCCGATCTTGAGGTCGGTGACAAATCCGCCGGCCATGCTGAGTGCGGTGCAGACCACGCCGCCGATAATCATCGAGGCCACGATACCGGAGGTGCCGCTGATGCCCACGCCCACGAATATGGCCGAAGCGATGATGAGGGTCATGAGGGTCATGCCCGACACGGGATTGGTGCCCACGATGGCAATGGCGTTGGCGGCCACGGTGGTGAACAGGAATGCTATCACAGTGACCACAATCCATGCCACAAGTGCCTGCCAGAAGTTATGGAGCACGCCAATCCAGAAGAATACCAGCACGGCAATCAGAGCCAGGGCAATGAAAAACACGATATGCTTCATGGAGATGTCCCACTGCCAGCGCACGGTGGACTGCTTGGCGGCTCCGCCCTTGAATTCGCGGCCTGCGAGTCCGGCGGCCTGGACTATGATGCTCCATGATTTTACGATGCCTATCACACCTGCCATGGCGATGCCGCCGATACCGATCAGTCGGGCATAGTCGGAGAAAATCTGCTCCGGTGCCATGGCGGCTATCTCAGCAGAGCCGTAGGTGCCCATCAGAGGAAGAAGCACCCACCATACGAATGCCGAGCCGGCGAATATGACGAATGAATATTTGAGACCCACAATGTAGCCAAGGCCGAGGAGTGCGGCGCCAGTGTTGCAGCTGAACACCACTTTGGCTTTGGCAGCCAGTCCGGCACCCCAGGAGGTGGCGGCGGAGCTGAGGTTTTCGGCCCAGAAGCCGAAGGTGCTCACCACATAGTCGTAAACACCGCCCACAAGGGCAGAGAGCACAAGGGTCTTGGCCTGACCTCCGGTATTCTCCTTCCCTTTGGCGTTGCCGCTCATCAGCACCTGTGTGGTGGCGGTGGCTTCAGGGAAAGGATATTTGCCGTGCATATCTTTCACAAAATATTTGCGGAAAGGGATGAAGAACAGTATTCCCAGCACGCCACCGAACAGTGAGCTGAGAAATATCTCCATGAAATTGACCGCGATGTCGGGATATTTGCCCTGCAGGATGTAGAGGGCGGGAAGAGTGAAGATGGCGCCGGCCACAATCACACCCGAGCATGCGCCAATTGACTGAATGATCACATTCTGGCCAAGAGGGTTCTTTTTGCCGAGTGCTCCGCTCAGCCCCACGGCGATGATGGCTATGGGTATGGCGGCTTCAAACACTTGTCCTACGCGGAGGCCCAGATAAGCCGCAGCCGCGCTGAACACTATCGCCAGCAGCAGACCCATCCCCACGGAGTAGGGGGTCACTTCAGCGTAGTCGTGAGCCGGGTGCATCACGGGACGATACTCCTCGTCCTCGCCAAGCTCGCGGAACGCATTTTCGGGCAGTTCCACCGGATCGGCGTCCCGGTAGATGGTTTCATCCATCTGCTTGTTGCTCATTTTTTTCATTTTATGATTGGTTTTTATTGATTTGCAGGGCGGGAGAGAATTTCAAAATTCTCCACCATGATTTCGGTGATGGAGCGCTTGATGGCGTTGCGGTCCTCCCATACGCGGGTGCGCAACTTCCCTTCCACATACAGTTTTGTGCCTTTGCGGATATATTTTTCGGCGGTGTCCGCATTGCGGTCCCACATCACTATGTTGTGCCACTCGGTGCGTTCGGGCACAGTCACACCAGCGGCGGTGGTGCGGGCGCGTTCGGTGGTGGCCAGTGAAAACTCCGCCACTGGACGCTCCGCCACATACCTTATGGCGGGATCCTTACCGACATTTCCTATGAGTATGACTTTATTGACTGACATGGCACAAAGTTACGATTTTTGCAGTATATATCGTATAGGTCGTATGAAATTTATACGAGATTTATACAATTACCGCGAATTTGGTTGCAGCCTCTTGAGGGATATGCTTGAGCGTGACATTCTGTCCGGCGGTATATTCGATATGGGAATAATCAAGGAGGCTGCCGGACCGTTAGGTGCAGCAGCCTCCTTGGTGTGGGGGTATATAGGATAAATGCTTTTGCTGTGGACCCTATTTCACCATTTTTGTGAATCCGGCGGGCACGGGGGTCTCGAAGTTCATCTCCTTGCGGGTCACGGGGTGGGCGAACCGGAGTGTCTGTGCATGGAGCGCGAGCCTGTGGATCGGGCTGGATTTGGCTCCATAGCGGCGGTCTCCGGCAATGGGGTGTCCCATCTCCTTCATGTGCACGCGGATTTGATTCTTGCGTCCGGTGTCAAGCTCCACTTCAAGCATAGTGTAGCCGTTTTTGCTCGCGAGGGTTTTGTAGCGTGTGACGGCGAGCTGTCCGAGTTTGGGGTCGGGGGTGGAGTAAACCTCATGCTCGGCGTTTTCGGCGAGATAGCTTTTGATCACACCTTCGGCCTGGTCGGGGGTGCCCTCTACCACAGCGAGGTATTTGCGGTTGAGCACCATGTTGTTCCAGTTGTGCTGCATGGTGTTTTTGGCTTCCTCGTTTTTGGCGAACATCATCAGTCCGGAAGTGTCGCGGTCGAGGCGGTGCACGATGAACAGCTTGTTGCGCGGGTCGGACCATTTCACATACTCGCGCAGTATGGAGTAGGCGGTGCCTTCCTTGATTTTGTCGGTGCCCATCGACAGGAGTCCATACCCTTTGTTGACCACAATAATGTCGTCGTCCTCATACACCAGCTTGAGCCGGCGGTGGTAGAACACCCGCCATTCACGGGTGAAATTGATTTTCACCTGGTCGCCGGGTTTGAGCTTATGGTTGAACTGCGACACCGGGGAGCCGTTGACAGCCACCTGATTGTGCTTGAGAAGCTCTTTGACGGAGGTGCGTTTATGGTCGGTGAGATTGGCGAGCAGAAACTCCATCAGGGGCATCGGCTCGGACACATTGAGGGTGAGTATGCTGTCGGGCCGAAACTGATTGCGTTCGGCGCCTGGCTTTGTTGCGCGGGGGCGTGGGGACATGGCTTGTCGGTTGGGAATGGGTTATTTTTTCTTGCGTGTGGCGGTGCGCTTGGGTTTGTCGGCCTGCGAGGCTATTATCTCCATGCACTGCTCCAGAGAGAGGTCGGCGGGGTTTTCCACGGTGCGTGGGATCTTGTAGTTGGATTTTTTGTACGATATATACACACCGTAGCGACCGTTGAGAATCTTGAGGTCGGGGTCCTCGCTGAAAGTTTTCACCTCTTTCTGAGCTTCGGCCTGACGCTTGTCGTTGATGAGCTGCTCGGCCTCCTCAAGGGTGATGGAGGTGGGCTGGATATCCTTGGGGATGGACACGAATTTGCCATCGTGGCGGATGTAGGGACCGAAGCGTCCCACACCTACCACCACATCCTTGTCCTCGTATTGGCCGAGGGTGCGGGGCAGGTCAAAAAGTTTGAGCGCTTCCTCAAGTGTGATGTCAAACACTGACTGGTTCTTGGCCAGGGAGGCAAACGAAGGCTTTTCCTCGTCGGTGCTGTCACCAATCTGCACCACGGGACCGAAGCGTCCGATTTTCACCGACACTCTTCGCCCAGTGGCCGGGTCGGTGCCGAGGGTGCGCTCGCCCACTTTGTGCTCAAGGCGCATATCGCTGGCCTTGGTCACCTCGGGGTGGAACACATTGTAGAAATCGGCAATCTCGGAGTGCCATCCTGTGTGGCCTTCGGCAATCTCGTCAAACCGCTGCTCCACATTGGCTGTGAAGTTGAAATCGAGCACGTTGGGGAAATATTGCGTGAGGAAATCGTTGACCACGATACCTGTGTCGGTCGGTATCAGTTTACCTTTGTCAGAGCCAACAGTCTCCACCTTGGTGGATTCGGCAATCTTGCCATCGGCGAGAGTGAGGGTGGCGAAAGTGCGCTCAGTGCCCTGATGGTCACCTTTGGCCACATATTCGCGCTGCTGGATGGTGGAGATGGTGGGAGCGTATGTGCTCGGGCGACCGATGCCGAGCTCCTCCATCTTCTTCACAAGCGATGCCTCGGTGTAGCGCGGGGGATGCTGGGTGTAGCGTTCGGTGGCGGTGATGTTGGCCACGGCAAGCGGCTCGGAGATGGTCATTGCCGGCAGAATGTCAGCTGAGTCGGCGGCATTCTCGTCATCACGGCTCTCGATATATACCTTGAGAAAACCGTCAAACTGAATCACCTCACCATTGGCGGTGAAAGATTCATCACGGTTGGATGACGAAATGGTGACAGTGGTTTTCTCTATCTCAGCGTCAGCCATCTGCGAGGCTATGGTGCGTTTCCAGATGAGGTTGTAGAGCCGTTTTTCGTTGGCGGTGCCTTCAATGGTATGTTTTTCCACGTATGTGGGGCGGATGGCTTCGTGAGCCTCCTGTGCTCCTTTGGACGAAGTGTGGTACTTGCGCACCTTCAGATACTCCTCACCGAGGGTTGACTTTATCTCCTTGGATATGGCGTTGATAGCCAGCGAGGAAAGGTTGAGCGAGTCGGTACGCATATAGGTGATGTGACCGGCTTCGTACAGCCTTTGGGCAAGCATCATGGTTTGCGATACAGTGAATCCCAATTTGCGCGAAGCCTCCTGCTGCAGAGTGGAGGTGGTGAAAGGCGGTGCAGGCTGCTTTTTCAGCGGCTTCACCGAGATGTCGCTCACCGAGAACGAAGCCTTGGCGCAGTCGTTGAGAAACTGTTTGGCAGTTTCAAGGTCGGACAGACGACGCTGCAGCTCAGCTTTCACCACCCTTCCTTCGGGCGTGGAGAACTGGGCTGTGACGCGGAAATATGGTTCGCTCTTGAAATTCTTGATCTCATTCTCGCGCTCCACAATCAAACGCACGGCCACGCTCTGCACGCGTCCCGCCGAGAGCGACGGCCTGATCTTGCGCCACAGCACCGGCGACAGCTCAAAGCCAACAATGCGGTCCAGCACACGGCGTGCCTGCTGGGCATCCACAAGATTGAGGTCGATGCTGCGGGGGTGGTCGATGGCATGGAGAATGGCATCTTTGGTGATTTCGTGAAACACGATGCGCCGCGTGGCCTCAGGCTTGAGGCCAAGCACCTCATACAAGTGCCATGCAATGGCTTCTCCCTCGCGGTCCTCATCGGAAGCCAGCCACACGATATTGGCCTGCGCCGCAGCTTTCTTAAGCTGCTTCACAAGCTCCTGCTTGTCGTCGGGAATTTCATAGACGGGCGTGAAGTTGCCTGCCTGGTCAATGCTGAAATCTTTTTTCTTAAGGTCGCGGATGTGACCATAGCTTGACATCACTTTATAATCGGGACCAAGGAACTTTTCAATGGTTTTGGCCTTTGCAGGGGACTCTACTATAACAAGATTTTTCATCACGCAGGGCGTTTGATAGATAAATTAGGCGACAAAATTAGAAAAAAACAATTAATAACACACCTATTATAAGTATAAAATGCATCTTTTGGTTCATATACCCCCGATTCGCCCCCTGCCAACCAGTCTATAAAGCTTAGTAAGCCCAGAGCAAGTCTTCTGTCTCTGATATTAAATATTAAAGTAAGACATTAATTGGGTGATGGAAAGACTGCATTATATCCTACCGGAGATGTTATTTCTCCGGTCCAGGAACCTGCATTTTGCGTATATGTTCCTGTAATGTCAAGGTTATTTCCAATGTAATTTTTCCCTTCAAGCGAATAGTTTTTTATTCCGTCATTCCAATATCTGTCAATCTCTCCTGTGAAGAAATAATATGCATGCAGGTTTTCATTATTTTTGTTTTTTTTGAAATCCGAGTTAAAGTAGAAATATCCCTCTACAAGGTACTTTTTATTAGCAGTCTTAGCATGCACGCAAATTAGATTCAGAACATCTGTTGTACCATCTGATTTATAAATTTTTTGATTCGTTATTTTACCTACCAGTTTTTTCGGGAGGCCAGAAATCGAATCAATTGCTGCTATTTTATATGATACACTTTGGATGCTGTCTTTGGGTGTTAATATGAATGTATGCACATCCTGATTGAGATTTTCAATAGCCTTAAAATCAACTGAAGAGAATCCTTTTTTTATGATGAATATATCGTCATCTTCTGTCACCTCATTTTCAAGGTAGTATTTGAAATTTCCACAGGAGTCGGTTCTTGTAGTTATATCGTGCAGGCATACAAGGGCGTTTTGCACAGGCCATTTAATGCCATTTGCTTCTACTACAACATTTCCAAAATAAGGATATGTTTTAGGCTGTTTCTTTCTTAATTGCATTGGTACATTGAGTGTCTTGATTAAATCCGAGTAGTTTGTTTCAAACTCAATGTCCTGATATTTGCTGTAACTTGGGAAAGTCATAGCAAATGAAACTGAATGAAGTGTGTCAATTTCTATTTTGAAAATAGAATCCTTGAGCCCTTTATCAATCATTCGCTCAAATAAAACTGTATCAGGTTTATCACTCCTATGTCCTATTATAGAGAATTCCCCTTTCCAATATTCATTTTCGGTAGTTAAGGAGTCCTCAAGGAAAGATACAATGAATGATTGTTTGGTAGGTAAAAGGCTTGTTGGTTTAGACATATATGACCACATACCGACAGTGACTGAAATTATAGCTACTGTACAAATAAATATAGTAACCCATAATTTTCGTTTTGCTTTCTTTTCCTGCAATGTCCGTTCTGCACGTGCTTTAATTTCTGCTTCCACAGTTTGTTTATGCTGAGCTGCAACATCGGCAATTACATCATGGACGAACTCTATTCTTGTAGTTTTGGAGCGTTTGAAACGAGTAAGGATATGTTTCTCTTTTTCAAGATAGTTGAGTTCTTCAGGCGTTAATCCGACATTCTTTTCAAGGACATCTTTAATATCCTTGTTGTCTCGATGATTATCCTTTGTAAGGAGAATGTTTTCCAGCCATGCAACAGAGTCCGGCTTGATTCTGGAAGTGTTTGATATGGCGGAAATATAATAGTCTTTGATGATGTTTTTGCCAAATTTATCAAGCATATCAGCATTGATAGCAATAGCATTTTCAGGCAGTCGTTGATATAATTGGGAAAGAAAAAGAGAGAGGATGGCAGTGTCAATACCTCCGCTGGAGTTAGAGTCACCATTACTTGTTCTACTCACTTTTGCTATTATCTGTTTCGCTACGGCATCTGAGACGAGCCCTTTTTGAGGCTTAGTGATTATTTCCATTGCTTGACTATCGTCAATGGGTCTAAATGCATAGCGATGCTGTTTTAATGCAGGTATCTTTTGGGTGTAATATTCAAAATCTGACAGGTAATCCTCACGAAGAGTGAATACAAAATGGACTTTATTATCAACAAATGCTACCGAATCAACGCACTCATTAATGTCAATCCGTTCTATTTGCGCGAAGATGTCATCATCGTCATAATTGGGCGTTTTAATCTCTATCTCCGGAGTGCTGATGGTGGAATGGTTTGATTCCGTGCATAGTTGTTTTGGCTTAATATCGTTCAGCAGGTCTGCGATTTCTTGAAAGAACTGTTCTCGGTTTTCCTTACATTCCTGAAGAGTGAATATTTCTTCAAATTGATCAAATATGATAAGTAACCGTACTTTTTTGCCTTCGGCATCCAGAAACTCATTGCAATGGAAAAATTCCCAAAGCAAAGGATCGTCTTGGGATTGGTGTGGAATGACATTTTTGATTGTCACCCCTGCTTTATTGATGTGGTTTATGATTTGAGTCAGGTATGAAGACGCACTAGTTCCATGAGCAAGTCGAATAGTAATGGGTACATAACCGTTACGGCGTGCTGACGGCAAAACGCCGGCGTTGATTATAGAAGATTTTCCGGTTCCAGATTTGCCATATAGCACAACCTCGGTTTCTGCAAGAACATACGTGGTAAGTTCAAGTATGTCTTTATCTCTTCCATATAGGATTTCCCCTTCGGTATAGGCTCTTAGCCCAACCCAAGGATTATGGTTATTCTTGGTCATTACTCGTTGTTTATGATATGAATAATTTTTTGAACGGCTTCCTCAATACTTGATATATCGCTGAACTCTATGGCATTGTATTGTTGGATTCTCTCATCAACAGCAGCTTCCTTAAAAGAAAATCCAGATTCTGCGAGTGGTATGATGAAAGTACGGCCTAAACTAATTGCCATTTTGCCGGCTTCATGCCATTCAAGGCGGTAGTAATGGGACTCTTTGCGCTCATTTTCGACATTTTTAGATAGGATTGGTACGAAATAACGGGCATTCTGTATCCCTTCTTTTATTTCATTTCCGAAGTTTCCCCCGGAAGAAATGTTGTTCTTGTCAAACCACACTTTTTTACCTTGTGCGCTAAGTTTTCGGTAGAGTTCTTCCGCTATTGCGCTATCACTCCTTGAGTAGGATATGAAAACATCAACGCCACGTTCAACAGAATCAAATTTCTTCTTCTCTATATCTTGGATTCTTTCGGGCAGCCGCGATTTGATTTCTTGGATTACATCATGTGGATTATTACACATAAATGTATGATTCCGTTCAAGGAATTGAGAGAGTTCATCCTCAATATTCTCCGCAACGACAAGGCCAGCTCCATTACCTGGCTTTCTAATAGAATACCAAATAAAACGGAAGAGCCAGTCGGAGTAGTTGTTGCCAAGCATCAATAAATATTTATCCTTAATTATGCGTGCCAACTTATGCGGACGCTTGTTTCCCTCATTCAACCATGAAGTGCAAAAATCCAGCATGTCAGTATCAGTCAGTACGTATCTATGAGCCGCATCTCCCACCTTCCCAAACATATAGTATATAGTAGGTTTGCGCAGGTCGGTTTCAGATAATATATCATCGTTTTCGGAAGGGTTATTGTTGAATTTCAGTACACGCAGCTCATCTTTCCATATCTCTTTCATAACTTCTTCTACAATAGGCGTGAAAGAAGTTACCATAATAAATGGGAATTGTTTGATGCTCAATAGCTCCTTGAGAATATTAGATGGTCGGAAAACATTTGGTCGCGAAAACACTTTATTCATATACCCATATATGCTATCCTTATTGTCTTTGACCTGCTTAAGAAAATCGTGGTCATACACGAGCTCTGAAAAAGACGAAGGAGTATTGAGTAACTTAAATTTTTTTGCTAACGCTTCAACAATTTTCTTATGAATGTCGCCGCCTTCTATTAAAATGTCGGGTCCTATTAGGGGAATTACATTTCCGTTTACGATTTCGTCTATAAGTTTATCCCAGGCCGCTTGCTGTACATTGGAAAATATATCGACATCTATATCAATGTCATCAAATAGGTTAATTTCTTGGTCCATGGTATTTCGTTGTGAATGTTTATTAAAATTAGTTTGGCACCGCAATTGGAGCTACTGTGGTGACATAGGTCAGACTCTCTATCCCCAATGTGTAGATTTCTTTACCGATGTCAGGAAGCAGTGTATGCTATCTAATTGTCGCACGATTGAGGTATCCTTGGGAAGTACGAAATCTGATGGCTTCATGGTGAGTGTGATGTGAATGTGATTGTGGTACATATTGCCAATATGCAAAGCTACATCAAATTTTTGAAATTTCAAAGCCCGACTTCAAAATCAGCTTTAATGTTTCCTGGGAAGTGGCTCTATCATATTCTTTCTCACTTTCAGGGAGTTCTTCGTATGGTACAAGGCAAGGATGCTTTTTGTTGTCATCATCGCGGACGGGACCGTATGACCATCCATCATTGATGCGGTTCTGAGCCCACACTTCATGCACATTCTTGGCCATCTCCTCAATAAGCGGAAGCAGTTCCTTTGGAAGCTTCACGCTGTTAGTGTCTGCCGGATTGGGTATATATTCGTTCATTGTCGTAAGTGCTTTAATTATAGAGAAACGGCTGAGCGTAATTCTATCAGGTTTTAATAAAACAAATTATTATTAACTACATCGAGATATATAGAGCTTCGGTATTGAAATTGCCGAAGTTTGATGGCTCCATTTAACATAGAAGAATTGCTCCGAGATACGGTTGTCCCGGACAATCAGTCCCTGTATGTTCTCTTTGTCAGTCATCTGATTTGGGGTATAAGAGATTATCCTTGTTTAATGCAATTGTGGTGTCAACTACACAAAAGTCGTATTTTTTGTAGTCGCATATCCAGCCTTTTTGCAAATCACTCTGCTTGTCAAGAAGATTCCATGGGCATAGACAGTTATGTCTCATGGTGCGTTCATCGCAGTATGTGCCACCTTCATGAAACTCGTATCCCAACAGTTCGTGGGCTGCAATCCAACGCAGGTGTTCAAGTTGGGCAAGATGCAGGATAATTTCGTTTTCTTTGTCTGTAAGGGCCGGATATCTAATGTTGGTTCGCGATCCGGTGACATTCGCGGAGCCATCGGTATTGAAATATCTGAGACAAAATGAATGCCAGTCAATATTGCCATCTTTCCACAACTGGGAAATAGCTTGCCTGAGGAGAATCATTTTGGTGCCCGCATGGAGGGCGTTCGCATTATCCTGTGACTCTTGTCGGCGCAGTTTACGTAGCTGTTCAATGCTGGAGGGGAATCTTCCGGAGAGCTGTTTGTGACGAATGTCCCAGCTATTTCCTTCTCCACTGAGCACGCGATATTGCTCGTGGAATTGTTTGCCTTCTTCAATCAAGCGGTCGCTCACAACCAAGTCATAGGTATAAGTTCTTTCGGGCTGGCCAAAAATTCGGATCACGGGGATGTTCTTCTCTCCATTGCCATAACCATAGTTGTAATGGTCGGCAATCTTTTGGATACCCTCAATTTTATTGTTGTCGGTGCACCGTACAAAGATGCGAAGGTTGGCCAGATTATCACGTTCCCGTCGCGCAAGATTGAAAATTCGTGAGGCTAATGAAATAGATTCATCATTATTGCCGATTGATATGATGATGTAATTGACGGTTTTCAGAAAGTCGTTTTTCAGAATAACCGATGAGTAGAACTCCGGACTGCAATAGTTGATGTTCTCAAACCTCACGCAGCCGTCCATGAATTGACCTGTTACTTTGTTGTATTTGAAAATTCCTGGCATTGAGGAGATAAATGTGCCTTTGATATCGTTGAGATTCTTGTCAACAATGACACATTCAAATGGACTACGTTCACTCTCATTTGTTGAATTCACAAATGCTCCGAATTCATACAGGAATCGAAAAGCATCTCGTCCCACCTCTCCAAAACCAACAATCAGTGTTTTTAGCGGTGTTTCCACAGTAGTGGGGTTGTCTAAGCTGGTTTTCACAACATTAACCGGGTGGCAATCGGGGTCAAGCTTTAGCAATTCAATTGCGATGTGTGATGAGTCAACAATCTTCACGTTGAGATGCTTTTTCAGGGCCACATCTTGAACTACGCGATTGGGACCATTGTAGCGGGCATGGCAGTAGATTCGGTGGTAAAGATTGTTATTGCGGGCAACAGCCATAATAGTAGAGTCTTTGGCCAGTGCAATGATATTGCGGATGTTCAGTTCTTCATCATCTTCCATAAAGAAGATATGCAGGTGGGGATTGGATGTGCGGGTGAGAGCGTGTATGAATTTCTTTATTTTAGGCAGTCCAAGGTATCCGAAAGCATCGAAGTCTTCTCGGGATGTGATTTCATCATCAATATCTACAAGCTGTTGGCTGGCGATAGCCACGTAGGCACCAATCTTGTCTGCTGTGCGGAACACCTTGCGTTTGTGAGCGATAAGTCCAACAATGCCTTCCCACTCATCGTTATCATCATCCTTTATGTTGGCTTCATCAATGATGATGGCGAGCGCTTTCGGGTCGTTTTTCACGATGTCTCTTATCAGCAGCTCGGTAGGTTCGTTATTGCCGAAAAATAGATAAAGATGGTTCTTGGTGTCATTGATCTTTGTGGCATAGTTGAGACTGTAGTAAGCATGCAGGCGGGAATAGACGAGGCCGACAAGCATAGCGATTGTGCAGGCAAAGGAAAAAACGGCTTGAGCAGTCAGCAAGCCTTTCAACGCGGCATGACCATCCAAACGGTCAAGAATGTTGCTATCCACATCAAGCATGAACAGGTCGAGCGAACATATCAATGAGCGCAATAGGTATTCAGCGTTGGAGAAAAAAACTCTATGACTGATTGCTTCTGTCAGTACCGAGTCTTGCTCAATGGTGTAGAACACAAAGAGATATTGTAAAGTGCCTGATACAAGGAAGAATCCCATAAGTGTGGCCAGTAGCTTCAGAGAAAAGGCCTTGGCGTAAAGTCTGCGTGCCGGTCTAATGATGGCGTGCCTGATCTGAGCTGCAAGAGAATAAAGAAGTATGAGCCAGCTTAGGGCAAGGATTGCTACTGCAAGCCAAAAGCCGAAGTCCCCGGTGGCGAAAATAATTGATGCAACGAGAGCAACGCCAAGCAACAAAAGCCCTCCTTTAAGGTAGGATGGTTGTTTCATGTCCTATTGTTCAGATATGATCTGGTGTGATTCGCTTGCAGTTGTCGGATGTATGCTGCACTCCTTTATTCTCATGTCAAGCTCCTTTTCTCTGAGCTTATGGGCAAACTCCTTGTCTTTCCATAATTTATCGTGCTCTACTTTCCATGTATACTCTCTATCACGCATTTTATCTTCGTGAGCTAATTTAGTTCTAAGAATATCTATTTCTTTTTGCTTCTTGTCAATTTCATATTTCTGGTTCCGGATATTGGTTAGGTATCGGTATGTCAGATTAAGGAAAATAGATATTATGACCGAGGCGGAGAGTATTACTAACCCTTGGGCAACGATTGCTCCTAATGTTTTCAGGTATATGATGTCAAGGTCTGTTGTGTGCGCTTGCCATAGCTTCGGAATCGCCTTGAGCGGTGCGGAAGCGGTAACGGTAGTGTCAATGATTGACACTAAAAGGTTGTCATGTATTCCCATTTTCAAGGTGTAATTGGTTGCAATTGCGCAAATATAAAGAAAAAATATGAGGTTACGGCTATCTAAATCAATTTATTTCAACGCAATACCATTTTGATGTGCCGAAATATCACCGTTGATGATAGATTTCTGGATTCGGAGAGCTTCATTACAAAAAGATCATTATATTAAAATGTAGCTGTCCATATTCTTCGGATATCAGGCTAATAATTCATCATTACCTAAATGAGAAACACATACTCGGGATTGCCAGTCGGTTACGTATCGTCTTGGAAATCTTTTTAGCACAAATTCGATAGCCACTGCGTGGCTTGATGAATTATGTTTTTGGTAACTATAATATATGTCCAACTCCCGCGGAGATTTATAATCGCCGGATATTGCTGATTAATATTTATCAACTTGGGTGGTTGGAAGGATCTGTATCTCTTTGTTTGGGGTGATTATATGCAAACTGCTGCGGTGTCTCTCAACAAGGTAATCCTTAAACAATTATATCGTTTTTGAAAGTAGTGGCATAACTGAAAGATTTTGCTTTTAGCAAGTTGATTGTGTCGGTAGGATTGACAATGCGTCTTGATTTATAAGGGGCGTCGGACGACGAGAAAATATGTTTGAATGAGGAATCGCACAATTGCAGGTTGAAGTTGTAACTTGATCCGTGATGCGGAATCTGCACTATCTCTGTCCGTGGCTTTAGATCCTTATACACAGCCGAAAGCTGAGGCATGTTGATTTTGGCGTTATAGTCGCCTGTGAATAGACATCCCCCTTTGTCTGTTGTTTTTGTTGAGCCACTCCAAACAGTCATGCTGTAATCATTTATAAGGTTCAACTCTTGCGGGCTGAATACTTGGCGCAAAGCTTTTTTCAAGTCGATGTTCTGAGCTGCAAGTACTTTGTAAATGTCGTCATAGGTGGCATTGACATTTAGTCCAAGCCGGTGCATGAAATCCGAAAGCTCCTGTATTGACATCACACGCCGGTTGAAAACACGGAACATCCAGTGGCCTGCTATGCAATCGCTCCCGTTGGCAATTTCTCGATTACCACCTTCATGAGGGGCTTGCCGAAATCCGCCGGGAGTTCCATCCTCATTCTCTTGGGTAAATATAACGCTATCCCGGTTTCCCTGAGCAGGCTCTTCTTCATTGACATTGATTATATCCGCGTTATTTCCTATTTCTCTTATGAATAGTTCCGGGGATTGTATGAAATCGGAATAATGAGAATCATAACGATGCTGTGCAAAATCGACAACTCTGACAAGCGGAGGAACCATAGGTAGAAAAATTCTATCACAGCCAAATATACTCAGCAGAAGCCACAGGCCATTGACATGATCTCGGTCGTAATGAGAAATGAAAAGGTTGTCAATATGCGTTATCCCATTGTTCTTCAGCCTCAATACCGCATCATTGATTATTGTTTTGTTCTGGCCGCCGCAATCATAGATATTCACCATATTGCCTGATTGTTCGACTGCAAACAATCCATTGCCAACTTTATAAAATGTTCGTATAGCCATATATATATAATTAAAATACCTTTTCTGAATCTTATAAAATCCAGAAAAGGTATTGATGTGGAGAAATAAGTATTTAAGTTCTTAGCGAACCACTCTAATATTCAATGCTGGATTTGATCGTGTCAATTATATAACGTACATCATCGTCGGAAACGTATGGGCCGGCGGGAAGACAGATGCCCACTTTGAAGAGGGCTTCGCTGACGCCGTTGACATAGGCGGGGG
>OJNU01000100.1_pt1 | contig 79402 bp, 63 predicted proteins | sample 1597941 | NCBI WGS metagenome assembly OJNU01 (sample SAMN01915228, study PRJEB22387) | human gut metagenome | isolation source: stool | host: Homo sapiens | place: USA | reverse complement strand
TCGACCAATTTATGTCCCGAAATTTGATGTATTCAAATTTTTGTCATGTACTTAGGTAAAGCCTATAAAGACATTGAAACATGGACGTAAAGCCAAATCTTTAGTAAAGTACGGCTTGGAGGAAATCTCCAACGTGCTTTTTCGACCAATTTATGTCCCGAAATTTGATGTATTCAAATTTTTGTCATGTACTTAGGATATTTATAAATTATTTCCTGAACCTACCGGAGTCTACGCACGGCTGAAATCCTGCATTGGCGCAATTAAATGATGGAATGATCTGATATTGCCAATACGATTGAATGAATAAAAACCTAAATGAATCTTGACTCCGCCGAAATAACCGGCTGAAAACCTCCCGGCCCCACAGGCTGGATGGCTTTACGTAAAATCCGTTGCAAAGTTACACTATTATTTTCATTTTTTATAACATAATGCGAATTATTTGATAATTCATCAGTTATACCGCATTTAACCACAATTATGTGCATAAAATCAATCCACTACACCCTGAGGCCGTCTAAGCTACATCGCCATGAATTTATACCGCATAAAAAAATTTCAGGCGGATTCCCCGTCAGGAAAAACCGCCCGAAATAATAAATTTAAATGCTAAAAAAGATGTCAGAGCACCTGGAAGCCGGCATCTCCGAGCGAGCGGCGGATGCGGGCTATATGGTCGTCGTTGAGGGTTTCCAGCTCGAGGTGAAGCATGCAGGAATTGATGTCGGCGGCAGCCGCCACGCGTTCATGATTCACCCCCAGGATGTTGCCGCCTTCGTCGGCCACGATTTTCAGCACGGAGGAGAGTGTGCCGGGCTTATCCTGCACGGCCAGTTCGAGCTGGCAGAGGCGTCCGGTCTTGGCGAGTCCGCGGTTTATGATACGGTTGAGAATATTTACATCGATGTTGCCGCCCGACACGAGGCATACGATTTTCTTCCCTTCCACAGGAAGATGACCGAACATGGCGGCGGCCACGGCAGTGGCACCGGCGCCTTCGGCCACAAGCTTCTGCTTCTCGAGCAGGGCAAGAATTGCCGCGGCAATCTCGTCGTCGCTCACGGTAACGATTTCATCGACATACTTCCGGCAAAGGGCGAAGGTGTTTTCGCCCGGCTCCTTCACGGCGATGCCGTCGGCTATGGTCGAGACGCTGTCGAGATGAAGTCGCTCGCTGTCGGCGAGCGAACGCACCATGGAGGGTGCCCCTTCGGCCTGCACGCCGTAGACCTTGATGTCGGGGCGCAGCGTCTTCACAGCGAAGGCAACGCCTGAAATCAAGCCGCCGCCGCCAACGGGCACCACGATAGCCTCTACATCGGGCATCTCCTCGAGAATCTCCAGACCGATTGTTCCCTGCCCGGCGATAACGAGCGGGTCGTCGAAGGGATGCACGAACGTATAGCCGTGCTTCTCCTTTAGCTCAAGCGCTTTGGCATAGGCATCGTCGTAGACGCCGGGCACGAGGCAAACCTCGGCGCCAAGACGCTTGGTGGCTTCGATTTTCGAAATCGGGGCACCGGCGGGAAGGCAGATCAGCGACTTGATGCCGTTGTGGGTGGCGCCGAGAGCAACCCCCTGGGCGTGGTTGCCCGCCGAGCAGGCTATTACGCCGCGCTTCTTCTCCTCCTCGCTCAGCTGCGAGATCTTATAGTAGGCGCCGCGGAGTTTGAACGAACCGGTGTGCTGCAGATTCTCCGGCTTGAGATAAATCCGGCATGAATCAGAAAGTGTTGTCGGCCCGATGATTTTCGGATGACGGGCCACATCCTTCAATACCATTTGTGCGCGATATACTTCGCCGATAGTAAGTTCCGACATATTAAGTAACTATTGCCGATATATTGATATATATTGTTGAATGATTCGTTGATTGTCAATCCTTTTTGAGAAGTGCCTCGGCCATCGACGCAGCAGCCTTGCGGCCGTCGCCCATGGCGAGAATCACCGTGGCGCCGCCTCTCACTATATCGCCTCCCGCATAGAGCAGGGGCAACGAGGTCTGGAGCGTCTCGTCGTTGACGGCCAGCGTGCCGCGGCGCGTAACTTCCAGTCCGTCGATGGAATTGGGGATGAGCGGGTTGGGAGAAACGCCCACGCTTACAATCACCTCGTCGACCGGCATCTCTACGATGTCGCCCTCTACGGGCACGGGCGAGCGGCGCCCCGAGGCGTCGGGCTCGCCGAGCTCCATGCGCTGAAGGCGCATGGCCCTGACGTGGCCGCGCTCGTCGGCAAGATATTCTATTGGGTTGTGGAGCGTCAGGAAAGTTACGCCCTCCTCCTTGGCGTGGCGCACCTCCTCCACTCGCGCCGGCATCTCGGCCTCACTGCGGCGGTAGACGATGTAGACCTCCTCGGCATCCATGCGGCGCGCCGTGCGGCAGGAGTCCATGGCGGTATTGCCGCCGCCGATGACGGCCACGCGCTTTCCGCGTATCACCGGGGTGGCCCACCCCTCGCGTCCGGCGCCCATCAGATTCACGCGGGTAAGATATTCATTGCTCGACATCACGCCCACGCAATTCTCGCCGGGAATCCCCATGAAGCGCGGAAGCCCGGCTCCGGAGGCCACGAAAACGCCCCTGAAGCCGCGGGCAAGCAGGTCGTCGTAGCCGATGGTCTTGCCCACCACGCAGTCGGTCATGAACTTGACGCCCATCTGCTCGAGAGCGCGAATCTCAACGTCGACAACCTCGTTGGGGAGGCGGAATTCCGGGATACCGTATTTCAGTACGCCGCCGATCTCATGCAGAGCCTCGTAGACATGTACCTCGAATCCGCGTTTTGCCATGTCGCCGGCAAAGGAAAGCGATGCCGGACCGGAGCCCACTACTGCCACTTTTATACCATTTGCAGCCTCGCGCGGGGGCAGTGCGGAATTTCCGCTCAATCGCTCGGTGTCGGCGGCGAAACGCTCAAGATAACCGATTGCTACGGGCGGCCGCTTCATCTTGTTGTAGATGCACTTCGACTCGCACTGGCGCTCCTGGGGACACACTCGGCCGCACACTGCGGGCAGGGCGCTCGTCTCCTTGAGCACAACCGCGGCGTCGTGGAAATTTTCGCGCTCGATATTCTTGATGAATCCCGGAATATTGATGCCTACGGGGCAGCCGGTGACACACGTCGGGTCCGGGCAGTCGAGGCAGCGCGTTGCCTCCAGAATAGCCTGGTCGCGCGTCAGGCCCTGGTTCACCTCCTCGTTGCAGGTAATGCGGTAGGCAGGATCGAGTTCAGTCATTTTCACGCGCGGAATGGCTGTACGCTCTTTGGCAGTGTGGCTTTTGCGCAGCTCCTCACGCCATTGGGCGTCGCGGGGCGATATGGTAGTTGACATGATATTGTTGGGTTCGAAAGTTCTGAATGATAGGTTAAGTCTGAAATCTGCAAAAAGGGAGCATGGCGGTCAGGGACGCAGCCGCATTATCATCTCGTCGAAATCGACCTGATGGGCGTCGAATTCCGGGCCGTCGACACATACGAAACGCATCTTGCCTCCCACAGTGACACGGCAGGCGCCGCACATGCCTGTGCCGTCGACCATTATCGTGTTGAGCGAGCAGATGGTAGGCACCTCGTATTTCTTCGTAAGCAGCGACACGAATTTCATCATCACCGCCGGCCCGATGGTGCAGACCAGATTTACAGGCTCGCGCTGAAGCACGCGCTCCAGGCCGGCCGTCACAAGCCCCTTCTCGCCATAGGATCCGTCGTCGGTCATGATTATCACTTCGTCGGAATGCTCGCGCACCTGCTTCTCGAGTATTATCAAATCTTTCGTACGGGCGGCAAGCACTGAAACGACGCGGTTGCCGGCAGCTTTCATTGCCTTCAGGATAGGCAGAAGCGGGGCTACACCCACACCGCCGCCGCAGCATACCACGGTGCCGTAGTTTGCGATTTCAGTGGCGCGACCGAGCGGTCCGACCACATCATGGAGGTATTCACCCGGCTCCTTGGCGCATATTTCGGTAGTCGAGGCACCCACGGCCTGAACAACGAGCGTTATCGTACCGTTCTTTTCGTCAGCATCGGCTATGGTGAGCGGGATGCGCTCCCCTTTTTCGTTGCATATCACGATTACGAAATGTCCCGGCTTGCGGGCGCGGGCTATCAGCGGGGCCTCAACCACCAGCTGCACAACTTTTTCCGAAAAGTGCTTTTTATCAAGAATCCTGTTCATACACTGCGATGTGCGATATGTTGATTGGCAAATCAGACGACGCTACTCCGTGCCATATCATGGCCGGAATATTGCGATATGCAAATTTACACTTTTTCGTCAATGTGGCAAATTCAATCGGCGTTCCCAACCTGAGGATTTGCTAAACATTTCTCCCACGCCATGGGTTTTAACCATATAGATTCGCAGTATCTAAATGAGGCGCTCACGATTTCAACTATTTCTGCACACGCTGAGGGATTGTCTTTCCGACAGCCAGCTGCTGGTGGCCATGGCCTTGGTCACCGGGCTGATTACAGGTGTTGCCGCCTACCTGCTCAAACGCCTTGTGGCGTATATATCCACCTCCCTGGTAATGAACCTCGACCCCTGGGGAGCCAACTGGATGTTTCTCATCTTCCCCGTGGCCGGTATCCTGCTCACCGGTATATATCAGCGCTACGTTCTCAGGCAGAAAATCTACCACGGTGTCTCGCAGCTCGGAATGGCAATAGCCGAGCGCCGCTACCGCCTTCCCGGCTATCTTACCTACGCCCCCATAGTGGCGAGCTCGCTCACGCTCGGCTTCGGAGGCTCCGCCGGAGCCGAAGGCCCGATTGCCTATGCCGGAGCTGCCATCGGGAGCAATGTGGCCCGAAGTCTTGGCGTGCGCCCCGACCTCATGCGCTTCATGCTGGCCTGCGGAGCCTCGGCGGGAATAGCAGCCATCTTCAAAGCCCCTGTGGGTGGAGCGTTCTTCTCGCTCGAAGTGCTTAGCGTAAGCCTTTCGGTGATGGCCGTGCTTGCGGTTTTCATCGCATCGCTCACGGCATGGTTCACGGCCTATGCACTCTCGGGGTGCACCACCGATGTAGCCTTCGAACAATATACCGCCGTAACTCCCGATATATGGCCTTACATTCTGCTGCTCGGAATGTTCTGCGGCATTTATTCCTTCTACTACTCCAGAGTTATGCACCATATGGTGAAATTCTATTTCCGGATGGAGAATCCCTGGATGAAGAATCTCCTGTCGGGATCGGTAGTCGCCGTCTGCGTCTTTCTCTTTCCCGCCCTATGGGGCGAGGGCTACGGCTTCATAGCCAAAGTGCTCGCCGGCCACGGCGAAGCCATCACCTCCTATAGTCTGTGGGCTACGCGGCTCCCCTCCCCCACGCTGCTGATTCTTATGGCTGCCGGAATGCTTCTGGTTAAACCGCTGGCTACCTCGTCGACCAACAGCGGCGGTGGCGTGGCCGGAGATTTCGCGCCCACGATATTCGCCGGATGTATCGCCGGCTACTTCTTCGCCCTGACAGCCAACACATTTCTGAGGCTGAATCTACCTGTGGTCGACTTCGCATTCTTCGGCATGGCGGCCGTTATGGCCGGAGCCATCCAAGCGCCGCTCATGGCCATTTTCCTTGTGGTAGAGATGGTGTCGCACTACTCCCTGCTGCTACCCGTTACTGTAGCCGCCACCATCAGCTACGTGATAGTCAAGGCTCTCGGCAAAGTCGCCGACATCCACTGGTTCTACCGCCACCACTCCTCAACCTGACCGGCGGGTATAGAGGCTGAAGGCCACTACGGCCAGAGCTGCCGGTATGGTATGCGCCACATGCAGAAGCGGCAGCAGCCAACGCGAAGAGCTGCGGTAAACGGCCTTTAGCTCGGCGGCCGACGGAAAAATGAATCTTCTGCAGGCATTTCGGCGCCCGGCCTTTGTGTCGATCATGAAAATCTCCCACATCCATGCGATTATGCGACGCATTAGACGCCCGTGCCGCCCATGAAGCATTCTGCGGGCTTGCCGAAGCGTGGATTCGTCGTCAGGCCGTCTTTTCATACGGGCCATACCGCTACCGGGAGAATACTTTTTCAGTTCGTCGCACGCCACAAGAGCGACACGATGGAAGCCATAAAAATCACACCGCTCCAAAAGGGTCTGCCTTTCCTCCTCGGAAAACCCTTCGAGGATACGGAGAAGATCCATAAGCCACTTTTCCTGCTCAAAGCGGTGGAAACAGGCATGCTGCGCAAGAAACAACCACTCATCCACTCGGTCCATGCGCGCTTCGGCATCTCCCGAGGGGATACAGCGCCGCAGGGCGTCGCGATTGAAATTTCCGCAATGGTGTCGGAAGAATTTCTTGGAAACGAACGCCGTATGCACGTCGACATCGGTTTCCAGCGGGGTGCGTGCGAGAAAAGCCATCTTCTGTTTCCCTGCAAGCGCCGCATCGTCGTGAAGATAGTCGAACTGGCGGCGATAGCCGGCCTTTTCGAGCCGCGCGGCGAAGGACGCCGCCTGCTCCGGCGGATCGACGAGCACATCGATATCGCCCGCCTCACGCCTGCCGTCGTCGTATACCGTCAGCAGAAGCGACACTCCTTTGAGCGGCACGAGGCGGCAGACCCCTCTGGCAAGGCGCTTCAACTCCTCATATTGGCCGAGCACAAGCATCGAGCGCGCGGCGGCGCGTTCACGTTCAGCCTGTCGGGTGGGTGTCTCCTTCATGATTATGGATAATTTCGGCTTTTCCGTCGCTGATTTTCACAAGTGTATCCGCAATGCGCATCACGGCCGGGTCGTGGGTAACGCATACGGTGAGTGTAGTGCGGCATATCCGCCCGATAGCGATCATCATGGCGGCGGAAGTGTCGGCATCCACAGCGCTTGTGGCCTCGTCGAGCAGAAGAACCGACGGATGTTTTAGCAGCGCGCGTATGAAAGCTATGCGCTGCTTCTCGCCCGACGACAGGTTCAGTCCGGAATCCGACACGCGACGCTGAAGGTCGGCCTCGGTGGAGGCTACCCGCTCCAGATGCAGCTCGCGGCACAGCGAAAGTATCTCATTTATATCGGCAGTTTTGCCGAATGTGAGGTTTTCAAGCAAAGTGCCCTCGAAGAGATACGGTTCCTGCTCCACAAGTGCAGTAATAGCCGTGATGGCACGGCCGTCGATAAGCCGCATATCCGTTCCGTCGAGCAATACTTTTCCATCCAGGGGCTCTATCGCCTTGGTGAGCAGGTCGAGGCATGTGCTTTTGCCGGCGCCACTCTCTCCGGCTATTACGTTTAACCGCCCGCGCGAAAACCTCACCGAAAAGTCGGAAAGTACGTCGGTCCCCTCGCGATAGCCAAAACGCACATGGTCCAGCTCAAAGGAATCCACAGGACGTCGAGACACAATGGCATCATGGTCGCTCTTTCCTACGGTACTTCCGAACGCCTTCACCAGATGCCTGACGGAACTCTCCGTGGCGGCAAGCTGGGCATAGCCGTTCACAACCTTTATAGCTTCGCTGCGGATATAAAGTATGGCGAGAGGATAGGCCAGAAGAATCCCCCAGTCGGCCGCATCGCGCCCGGAGGCCACCACAAGGATGAACGCCAATACGCCGGCATAGGTAAGAAGCTCGGTGGCAATGTTCTGGCGGCACGCGATTCCGACCAGCCGCTTGTTAAGACGGCAGTTGTCGTCGACCACTTCCGCGAGCTTGCCGCACACAAATCCGTCGGAATCATAGAAACGGAGCACGCGTCCGCCCTTCACCCAGTCGGAATATAGCTGGTAAAGATCTGACATCCTGCCGTAGAGCACACGGCGCACCGCCTTTACCTTTTTCCGCAAAAGCACGCAGCTCACGGCCACCGACGCCGCCAGAAGTGCAACGACACACGAAAGCTGCCACGACATCCACACCATCAGCGCCATAAACGAGATAATGGTGAGCGGAGCCTGCACAAACGACCGGTAGAACATGGGAATCAGCCCCGTGAGCATCTCCGACTCGCGCGAAAAGGCCATCATGCTGCGGTGTCCGGTACGGCCGGTGCCCGCGCCATGCTCCTCCGGCCGGAAATCGCGGGCCGCCAGCCAGTCGATATATCGCCGTTCGAGATTCCTGCGGATTTCCGCCATGGCGATACCCTGCGAGAGTGAGGAAATCTGCCTTATTATTGTCATCCCCAATATCATCCCTACGAATTCCACGATATGGCGCCACTGGAGCAGTTCGGCCACACTTTCCGTGCCGGTAATCCAGCTCTGAACCTGATAGGTAATCACCGCCGGAAACAATCCAAGGAGAATCTGCGCGAGCATAGGGAGCACAATGCGCGCGTGCATGCCGCGGGCAGAGCGCCACACGTAGCCCAGCATGGCGAATTCCGAGCGCAGGGTGCCTCTCCCGGGGGTCTTATGTGTTTCCGAAGTATTCATCGACTGATGCGTATATCTTGTCGAGCGAAGGGTCGTTCTTTTGGAATTTCACACGGCCTACGTCGGCCACGAAACTGTTGAAGCCGGGCAAGACACATCCGGCGCAGAGCGAGGATGCCTTCCTGCGGTCGAGAGCGAGGGCGCGCCGCAAGCGGCGCGACTCACCGCTGTTCACCACCTTCGATAGACGCTGACGCGTAAGGTTGCCCAGGGGCATTGCACCGCCGTAGTCGAGCGCGCAGAAGGTGGCGGTACCGTCCCAGAGTATTGCCGGAAGCTTTTTCGCCTGACTACAATAGGAGCCGCGTGGCGCAAAATGGCCGGCCAGGTCGCCGGTTTCGGGCAGGCCGGGCCACGGCCACATCGAGGAATATGTGATGCTCAGCAGCTGGCTGTATTCGCCGAACAGCCTTTCGGAGTCCTCTCTGACCATCTTTCCATCAGGATTACGGAGAATCACGTTCAGTCCGTAGAATTTTTTGGCGGCAGCAAAATGCGAGTTGATTTCTCTCAGATACTCTGCGGCACGGTCATAGCGGCCGGGAGTGCGTATGGCCTCGTAGTCGGCAGCCGACTGCAGTTCCATCGAAAATGAGATTTTTACTCCGCGAAGCGCAAGAATGCGGTCGAGCAGTGCGAGGTCTATACCGTAGCCGTTTGAAAATATGGTGGGAATAATCCTGCGTTTCAGCAGTTCGGAGCAGAAATAATCAAGCCGGGGATTGAGGAATGGCTCGCCGCACATATGCAGAAAACATCTCTTTACCGGAATGTCGATATTTGCCAGCACGGCGTCGAAAGTCTCCGCCGACATTCGCCCGGGCTTGCGGCGCTCCACAGCGTGGCCGTTGGGGCAACAACTGCAGTGGAGCGAGCATATATTGGTGGTCTCGATGATTATGCTGTCGTCGAAGCGGGTGCGCCGTCCGCGAAGCAGCAGAGCGTCGACCAGGGCACGTTTGGCGCGGTGTATGGCGTGTTTCAGGTCAGAACTCATCCTCTTCGCGGTATTTATATGAAAGACAGTAGCCCTGGCAGAGTCCGCGGCTTTTCAGGAAGCAACGGGCACACTTTGCCGAGGCATCGCGGTTGAGAAGGCGCTCAACTCCGGGAGCGAAACGCCGCGAGAGAGCGGCCCAGTCGGGAGCATCGTCGAATGGTATGCGTACGTCGGTCAGGCCGAGGCAGGGAGAGAATGCCATATCGGTAGAGAGCGAAAGGTTGTTCATATAGCCCGACTGATGGATGCCGCAGAGGGCTGTGCAGCTGTCGGCACGCAGCATTTCGAGCGCTACATCCTCCGGGAAAAGGCACAGAGGCAACGGCTTGGCGATTCCGAGGGCGATTCCCGACTGCCTGGCATAATCGAACATCCGCATGATGACCGGCACATATCGCTCGAAGTCCGACGGGTCGGTATAGCGGTTGGCGGCGAAGCGCGAGGGGATGGTCAGCGCGATATTCAGGCGCTTTATCCCATGCTCGCGTGTAATATCAACCCACTGCAGAGCCGCCGTCTCGTCGGGCGACGTGAGGTTGATGCGCGCTGCCATCTCGATTTCCTGCTCCTTGCAGAAGGCGATATTGTCGTCGACGGTGCCTCGCATGGCGCTGTCGGCGAGCGATTCGCGGGTAAAGTGAACGTAGAGCCGCTTCACAATCTCCTTATTGAACCCCGGAAGCCCACGCATCGGAGCCGTACAGTTGCTTGCCAGATAGGTGGTCATTCCGTATTCCTCCACAAGCCTCATGAAGAGAGGCAGATGGCTATAGAGCAACGGCTCGCCTCCGCAGGGTGTCACCATGGAGCATCCCTGGGCGACCGCCCATCGGAAGATTCGCCGCAGGTCGGCCTCGGGAATCTCGGTCCGTTGGAGATCGTGCGAGAAACAGTAGGGGCAATGCAGATTGCACTGCCCGCATACGAACACCATCAGCTGCCTGATCTCCTCATCGGCTTCATTCTCGCTTCCCACCTCGGGGTCGAGCGCACGAATCTCGGCGCGGATGCCAGGAAACAGCCCATAGAGTGTTTCGGCCAGCGCGCGTGGATTATCGGAAACAGCGTAGGCATCTCGCATAGCGCCGACAAACGCACTATAACGGGCGGCAAGCGACGCGAATTCACTGTAGCCACCTTCCGGCGCTACGGGAACCGAACTGTCGCCACTCGGCAGCCCCGAATGGAGAAAGCACATCTCGCGCGACGCCCGCTCTTCGAGCAACGGGGCATCGTCGGACAGCAGACGGAAGAACGCGGCTCCATGTCGGCCGAGATCGGCAATCATCTCGTCGGCGGCAATCTTCCTGAAGCGTCCTCCGAGCTGCCAGAGCTGCAATATGTCGTCGGTATCAAGCATCGGTAAATAGGTCGGTGGAAAGGGTCGAACGATCGCCGAAATGAAACACTCCGAAGGCATCGAGCATCGAGGCACGCTCAAGTACATCCTGCCAACGGTCGGCGTCGTACTGCATACGTACGTTGTTCGAAGCTCGGATCATGGCAATCATGCAGTCGGCCGGCTCCTGCGGTTCAACCCTACACGGCCCCTTGGCCCGCTGAAGGTAGTATATGCGCTTCAGCGGCAATTCGAGCGGAGCCCGGCAACCGGTGGTCTCCACCACGTCGATCCATTCCTTCTCACGCGCATGGCGACGCGGGAAAAGTTTGGCCTCCATGAGCAGACTGCCGATACATACGGTATCGCCACGGGTGTAGACATAGGCAAGGTCGTCGCCCATATAGTCGGCTCCGAGATTCACCAGGTCGGTGCATAGCGTCGACTTGCCGTGGCCGCTCTCTCCGATAAATACGTAAGCCCCGCCGTCGAGCCCTACAGCCGCCGCATGGAGCGAATACCGCCCGTGGATAGCCATGACGGTATGGAGAAGAATCACAATGGCGTCCCATATGCGCGGACGTACCGTACGGTCGCCCTCACGGCGTGCAAGCAGATGGCAGCACGTGTGGTTGCAGCGCGTATCGTGGACTATGGTTATCTCCTCGGTAAGAATCAGATAATCAAGGCATGTCGACGGCGAGTAGAGCCATTTGACCTTGTTGCGCGATGTTACGAGACCCATATAGGGACCTTCCCAGCGTACATAGGAATCATCCGGAACTACCGGAAGTTGCCCGCTCTCGGCAAACTCGACGGTATGCGATTCCCCTCCGGCATCCTTCTGAGGATCCCGGAGATGGTGTTTGAGTATTCTTCGCAGTTCGTCGGTCTCGCCGGCACAATCGGTTGTCCACGTCACCGCCACTCCGGCAATCTGAGTGTGAAGCCTGTGGATAGTGCGTTCGCCCATTTTATGGCCGCCGGCAATCAATGATAATAATAGAGCGAAGTGTAGTGGAGGGAATGGAGCGAGGTGTAATGGAGCGTTACGGTGTAGAGCGAACCCTGCACTACATTCTTCGACTCGTGGCGCACCGTTTCGGGCTTTTCATAAATCTTCTTGTTCATAACAATGGGATTAATATGGTAAGTGGATATGGTTGGTAATGCGTGTTTATTCCTCGGTAAGGAGTTCTTCCTTTTTCCAGTAGGCTAACTGGCTTTCGACATCGGCAAGGATTGTTGCCGCATCGGCTTCGTAGTCGGCGACGAGCGCGTCGGCGATTTCAGCCGTGGAACGGCCTTCGGCAAGAAGTTTCCAGATATCGCTGGCCACGGCGTTCATAGTATAGTATGTGCCGGTCGTCAGGTTGACGGCCACCACCTTGTCCTGAAGCTTCTTCCAGGAGATGTTGTTGGCGATTTTCATTCGTTTGAGATATTCAGATTATTGACGTCGATAAGATTTTTGGCCAGACAGGCGCCGTTGCATTTGTCGGAACGCATCAGGTTGCAGGTAGCGCATTCCACCTTTCGGCCCAGCTGGCGGTACGGGTGGTATTTCTCCTCAAACCAGTTTTTGGCCTCGTCGTAGTTGGCGAACCCGCTATAGTGGCGCGAAAGCACCGTAGCGAGCGACAGGCAGTAGATTACCTCGCCGAGCGGCGTGATGTCCAGACGCGAACAGCAGCCGGAAGTCACTCGCGAGCCAAGTTTCCAAAGCTCGCCCAACTGGGCATCGGTAAAGGCGCAGGTCGGAACGCCGCATTCATAGTCGAGCGTAATCCCCTCGCGAGCGCCGTCGCGGGCGAGCTGTACGGTCTTTTCAGCTACTATGGTATATTCATTGTCGTCGAGAGCATAATTCACCTGCGTGATTGTCGGGAGAACGAAACCCACCTTGATGTTGCGGCGCAGGTTGAAGCGCTTGATCAGATCGATGGCCCAGAGCGAATCGGGTTCGTCGGGCATTATGTTGAAGGTGATAGCGGCGTTTTCTCCAAGATGCGAAAGGGCTGTCTCGATGCGTTCGCGCTGAACTTCGCTCCACTTATAGGGAGGATTCACGTTGACCACCCATGAGATAGGCATTACACCGAGCTTTTCAGCATACTCGGGAGCCTTTTCGGTTGCGAGATTGGAGAATATCGTAATCGGGTAGTCGCGCTCAAGGAGCGTATCGACAATCCATTCGAATTTCGGGTGCAGCGTGGGCTCTCCGCCCATCAGGTGTATGGGCTTGTTATAGCTGGTGCGGGCGAGCCAGTCGAGAATGCCGAGAAACGTTTCGTCGCTCATGGCCGCCTGAGGCACGCGCGGCACCATGCGGTCCATGCCGAAGCAGTACGGACATTTGTAGTTACACCAGTTGGTGAGCATCAGGTTAGGCATATCTCTCAGTGTTTTATTGATTTGAAACTTTTACAGCCGCCATCGCAGAAACGGCGCAGACGCATGTCGCAATCGGTGCATTCCTCGAAAATACCGGGAACGTCGGCAAGCTGCGAGTCGGGGTTCTCCACCAGAGCGGCGCGCAGCTCTTCTATATCGCAATAATCGAGTGCATTTAGCTTCCCGAGCTGGAAAAGCGGGAAGCAGTTCCAGACCTTAAGGCCCGGACCGACGTCCATAGCCGCTCCACACATGAAGTTGATTTCCGTGCCGCGCGAGAGCATGGCGCCGATCTGCTCGGTAGTAAACATGCAGGCGGTGAATCCGCAGTCCATCGAAAGCGAAATCTGCCTTTCAGCAGCCATCTTCACCGCACGGATGAAGTAGTCGCCTGCCTCCTTGTACCTCTCCTTTTCAATATAGGCGTTGCCCCCGTTGAAAATCGGCAGGGCGATTCCCACACGAATGTCGCGGTTGAGGTGGAAACGGTCAATGAGGTCGAAAAGATAAGTCGGGTCGGCAGTGAGGTCGAAGATAGTGAACGACAGCGAGCAGACCGGCCCGAAACGCGTAAGAAGATTCTCGAGATTGGCATACTGGCGCTCACTGTAGGTGTCGGCTGTTCCGACATTTACCACAAACGACATTTTTCCCAGCACATCCTTGAAGGTCATTTCATCGAGAGGCGCGGGAAGCGGATTCGTGCCCGAAGTGAACACCTTGGCGAATACACCTCGGGATAGCAGCAGACGAAGCATTTCATCGAAATGCGGATAAAGGAAAGGCTCGCCCCCGAGCAGCCCGACCGCATCCACCTGGCGGCCGTAATGATCGAGAAATCGGGTAATCTCGTCGATTGTAAGGATTTCGTCGAGGCGGCCGCTCTCTTTCAGCACGTCTCTGGCGAAACAGAACGGACACCCGCGGTTGCATTTATGTGTCAGATAAAGATTTGCCATATTAGGTTTCATTTTTCAGGTATCGGAACATGCGGTGCGGCATGCAGGCATATCTACGGCATACCAGCGCTGGAGATTCCCCGCCTTGACGTAATAGATGTACTTATCGGTCTGGCCGACAACAGTTAAACTCTCCATGTCGACTTTTGCCGCATCCGACGGAAACAGTTCGCGCCCGTTGCGAGTGAGCCATGCATGTCCCTTGTCGCCTGTGCAATAGAACGTAAGCACCACGTTGATGCGATATTCCGCCCGCCAGTCCATTGCATGAAGCAGAAGGTAGCCAAACTCCGACAGCAGCAGACACGGCTGGTCGACTTTTCGCCCCGTCAGCATATGCCACAAGCCTATGGCCACCTTCTTCCATAAAGGTGTCCGGCGGCTGGAGACCATTGTTGGGGGGATTTGCATACTTGTATCAGTAAGGTTAAGATATTCGAAACATTAACATTTATGCATCGATTTGCAAATTTATATATTATGGGCCAATTTACCCCCCGATTTGTTAATCCTTGTTAACTACTACTAAAATATGTATACTAACTGAATTTTTAACAAAACACGACGCCCCGCTACGGAGCATGGATGCTAAACGAGCTTCCCTACGGGAGCTCTTTCAGGTGGCTTGTGATAGCGGCGCATCTTTGGCGTCGACTTCGGGCTCGGCTTCGGGGTCGTACTAACGTACTGCCCCCTTCAGCACTCGCCCTTGTCTCCTTGAATCTGCACCACTCTGACAAGCCGCCTCGCCATCCGGATGGCCTGAAAACACGACGCCCCGCTACGGGGCATGGATCCTGAACATGCTTCCATAGCGGGGCGAGGGCGTTTGGTCCAAACGGGCGCGGCGAGGCCTACCTCGCAATGGCGACTTTTTATAGCGGCGACTCTGCGCCACTATAAATAGCCGCCGCCATCCGGATGGAAACGGCGAGCTGAAGCTCGCTCACAGAACTATCCTCTTGCGACTCGGAGGAGCGACTGGCGATAACCTTCGGGCTTACGCCCTCAACACGGTATTGAGGGCGGAAACGAGGGGCAAGCCTCGCTAAAGCTCGGCGCAGGGACAAAAATTTTACCGATATAAAGGGCATGGATTTATACCTGCAAGGAGGCAGCAGCGGAGGCCCGGAGGGCCGTGGTTGTTTCCAACCCCATGTGATGGCCCGAAGGGCCGAGCATGGGGACAGGTGGACGCACACAACAAGGGAGGCTCGGAGAGCCGATGTTGTGGTAGCGACACACGGAGAGCCGGAGGGATTCCGGATGGGACGCCATTGACCGATAGGAACCTGGCAACAACCCCGGTCGGTCAATTGGGAGGATGGAAGAATGTAAATGTACGCTTGCCATGCGATTTAGCTTTGGGCTGCGGGGCATGACTTGCCGCTATATACATCGGTCGAGGTCCACACCTCTGTGCAGGACGATAAAGACCGATGAGGGTTCAGGGGCCGCTCTCAGATTTTCCGAGAGGCAGGATCGGGGGCAGTGCGGGGCCGGGGAACTCTTTCCGACTACGGCATGGCGCTGCTCGCGCAGGGTAAGTTTCGTATCTTCCTCCGAGGGGGCGGCACGCTCTCGGCGCGAGGTGTTCGCAGGAGTGGACATCCAAGGCGTCTTGGCGCAGAGGAAGTGGAGGATGAAGAGGCGCCCGGGAGAGAGTTGGGGGATGAAGACCCTTGTACATCTGTCGTAGCGGTCGCGATGGAGGGTGAAGCGGCAGCGTGTGAAGACGACATGGTCGAAGTTGCAGCCGCGGTAGGAATCGGGGGCCTGCGGGGGAGGCTCGAAGAGGATTTCGGGGTAGTCTATGCCAGTGTAGGCGATGACCCAGCGGATGTATGTGCGGAGGAGCGGGAGCGAGCCGGGGCGGTCGGGGTGGTCGTGGACAATCCAGGGGGCGCAGCGGCCCAGGCGGCGGTGGCGCTCGATAGGGCCCAGCAGCTCGATATCAGCGAGCGAGAGGCGGCGTCCGAGGGAGCGCTGGAAGTCGAAGAGATATTTTCTTAATTCGGAGGTTCTCGTAATCATATTGGCGGTTTTAAAAATCGACCTAAAGGTCGAAGCGCAAACAAATTGGAGGGAGGGAGATTTTGGAGGAGAAAGCGGGGGAGGAAAGCAGGGGCGGCAGAAGCCGAGCGCGTGAGGTGCGAAATAATTCGCACCTCCTAAGCTGGTGCAAGGAGGGAGGCGAGGGGGATTTCCGGCGATGCTCGCCGGAAGCGGTTAACCGCTCCGTGGATTCCTAATAACTATAGGAACTATAGGTGGATTCATTATAACTTTGGGGGCGGGGGAACAATCGCAATGCAAAGATACGACCAAGGTTGGGCAAAAATCTTTCATACCTTGTTTAAATAAAGATAAAATTTGGGATTGATTTAACATTTGGATAATACTATTAGAGCAAAAGCGATTGATTGCCACTGCGGCAGCCCTAATCTATAGTTCTGGGCCATGCGAAGCTCGAGGGCGTGTCATAATAGCCCATCCGGACCATTCTTTGCATAACAAAGCGACAAAAGATCGATGGCTGACAGCGCCCTCGCCATCCGGGTGAAAAATAGGGCGGTGTGTCAAAATCTTGAGTTTTGACACACCGCCGTTGCTGGTTGGATTGTATCTGTTTCCTTACTTTGAGGTAGTTAGTCCTTGTGGATGGGGACGGAGGGGGTGGCAGGATCGGCGATGCCGTCGCGGATCAGGAGGGCGTCGATAGTGGCGTCTTTGCCGCGGAAGTCGCGGTATAGGCGTGCGGGATGACGGGTGCCTCCGCGCTCGAGAACGTTGTGGCGGAAGGAGTCGGCAGTGGTGCGGTCGAAGATGCCGTTTTCCTTGAAGTGGGCGAAGGCGTCGGCATCGAGCACTTCGGCCCATTTATAGGAGTAATAGCCGGCGGCATAGCCTCCGGAGAAGATGTGACTGAAGGTGGTGCCGGTCATCGATCCTTCCACGGGTTCGAAGATCTGGACGGACTCCATGGCCTTGCGCTCGAACTCCACGGGGTCGGCCACGGGTGCGGTGGTGGTGTGCCAGGCCATGTCGAGGTAACCGAAACCGAGCTGACGCATGCAGGCGTAGCCGGCGCCGAACTGCGAGGACTTCACAAGTTTCTCGATAAGCTGGTCGGGGAGTTTCTCACCGGTCTGATAGTGGCGGGCAAAGGAGTCGAGAAACTCGCGCTCGGTGAGGTAGTTCTCGTTGAACTGCGAGGGGAGCTCGACGAAGTCGCGGTATACGGCCGTACCGGAGAGCGATGCGTACTTACACTGCGTCAGCAGGCCGTGGAGGGCGTGGCCGAACTCATGGAGGAAGGTCTCGACCTCGTAGGGAGTGAGCAGCGAGGGGGTGTCGGCCGTGGGCTTGGTGAAGTTCATCACGATTGATACCTGCGGACGGTCGTTGACGCCTTCGGGGGTGATGCTCTGGTCCTTGAAGCCGGTCATCCAGGCGCCGGGACGCTTGGTGTCGCGCGGGAAGAAGTCGGTGTAGATCACACCGATAAACTGCCCCTTGTCGTCGGTAACGTCGAAGGCCTTCACGTCGGGATGGTAGACCTCAATGTCGTTGTTGCGGGTGAACTGCAGGCCGTAGAGCTTGGTGGCGAGGCCGAACACACCGGGAATCACGTTGTCGAGCTCGAAGTAGGGGCGCAGCTGCTCCTCGTCGTAGCTGTAGGTGGTATTTTTGAGCTTATTGGCGTAGTAGCTGTAGTCCCACGGATTGATTTTCACAGATTTGCCCTCGGTTTTGGAGGCAAATTCGGTCAGTTCGGCCATCTCGCGCTCGAGAGCGGGCTTATAGGCGTCGCGGAGCTGGTCGAGAAGCTTGTAGACGTTTTCGGGGGTCTCGGCCATGGTGCGCTGCAGCGAGTGCTGGGCGTAGTTCTGCGAGCCGAGCAACTTGGCAATCTCGAGGCGCACGGCGGCTATGCGGCTCATATTCTCCACGTTGGAGTATTCGCCCTTGGTATTGCGGCCCGTGTAGAGGCGGTAGAAGCGCTCGCGCAGGTCGGGACGGTCGGAATACTTCATGAAGGCCATATAGGTAGGCTGGGCGAGCGTGAAGAGGAACTCACCCTTGCGGCCCTTGGCCTCGGCAAGCTGGGCTGCCTCGTCGACAATCCCCTTGGGAAGTCCGGCGAGGTCGTCGGCGGTGAGCCATATCTCGTAGGTGTTCAGCTCTTTGAGCACATTCTGGCCGAAAACGGTGGTAAGCTCCGAAAGCTCGGCGCTGAGCTTGCGGTAAGCATCGCGGTCGGCACCTTCGAGGTCGGCGCCGGAGAGTGCGAAGGAGTCGTAGGTCTTCTGGAGGAGCATAGCGTCCTCAGAATCGAGATTGAGGCCGTCGCGCTTCTCGTAAACGGCCTTCACGCGCTTCCAGAGCGGAGCGTTGAGGGTGATGGAGGTGCCGTAGTCGCTGAGTTTGGGCGATACGCGCATGGAGATTTCCATCATCTCGTCGTCGGCGTCGGCCGACAGCAGCGGATAGAACACGTTGAGTACGCGGTTGAGGTCGGCACCGGCGCGCTCGAGAGCCACGATAGTGTTCTCGAAAGTCGGTTCCTCGGGATTATTGGCGATTTTCTCGATTTCGGCCTTCGCGAGGGCGATGCCACGGTCGATGGCCGGCTCGTAGGAGGCGTTGGTGAGGCGGGTGAACGGAGGTGTCTGATGCACGGTGGCAAAAGGCTGCTCCAGTGGATTCTGTGCTGATGTCATAATTGCGGTCGCGATAGTTGCGCAGGTTAAAAACTTTCTCATTTGGCTGCGTTTGTTATGAAGTATTGATTTATTCGGTTGAAGATTCGGAAATACGGTTGTCGCGGAGAGCGCGCCCACGGCGGTAGCCTTCGGCGGAAGCCCGGCGACCATCCTCTATGAGCGGACGCAGCCGTGTGAGGTCGAGCATCCAGGGCGACGAGGCGTCGCGGCGCGAAAAGAGCGAATCGCGCACGCTCAGCATCTCGCTACTGAGCGGAGCGCGGCAGCCCGGCTCAGACGGGAGCAGTGCCGGCGCCACGGAATCGAGCATCGCAGGCTCTACATGAGAAGCCGGCGGGAACCCGAGCGACACCCACATCACCATCGTCTCGGCGGGGTTCTCGCCCGGAAGCGGGCCCTCGATTACTACCGAGGCTGACGAAATACGGCGCGGAATCATCTCGCCGCGGTCGGCAACGCGCATGGCTCCGTCGGCCGAAAGGTCGCGCCCCTCGCCGGCGTGGTAGAACGAGCGGCTGAGGCCTTCGGTGAACGTCTCGGGGCGCACGGAGCGCTCCCGCAGAGGCTCGGCGAGCAGGGCTTCCGCATCACACTGCCTTACGGCGCCCAACTGCCGCTCCTTGCCTCCCGAAAAGGAGTAGTTGGAGCGGATAATCGCCCCCTCGGGAGCGAGCGCCAGCGGGTAGACGGTGTAGGTATGGTCGGAGCACTCCACGTATCCCCCATCCCCTTCTGCATCGAAAGCGCCGAAATTGGCCTGGACGCCAAGCGGCCCGCTGGCGATGGCCGAATCGAGCAGAGCGGTGAAATCGCCGAAACGGCGGCAACGGCGCAGCGCCTCGGTCATCACAATCCCCTCGCGGTCGCGCACGCGGGCGGTGTCGGGCGCGAGATTGTAGCTCGCGGTGTTCATCACGGCGAAACCGGCCTCGTTGAACCCTATCCAGGCCTCGCGGCGCAGCGAATCGCCGGCGTTGAAGAGCGCCACGTAGGCCAGAGTGGAGTCGGTGGCGGCCACACGGTCTACGAAATTCTCCTGATGCCCCGTGTCGCGGTGCTTCCAGAGCAGCATGCGGCCGTCGGCCGTGGCCGTGGCGCCCAGCAGCGCGGAGGTGCAGCCCGAAGTGCTCGCCCAGGCGGCAAGCGCCGTGAGCGCCGAAACGAGGAAGCGGAGGATAACATTCATATCGGTTCGGAGGTTATTCTACAAAGTTACGAAGAATTTGGCGATAGATTGCCCCCGATGTTTGGCCGTTAGCACCTTTTTGCGTAATTTTACATATTCAACTATTCAGGGAAATGAACGATCCACACCAGTATATATTCGAAATGCCGATAAAGGTGCGCGATTACGAGGTTGATTCACAAGGAATTGTGAACAACGCCAACTATCTGCACTATCTGGAGCACACGCGCCACGAATTCTGCGAGTCGCGCGGCTTCACCTTTCGTGAGATGCAGCGGCTGGGAATCGACCCCGTGGTCAGCAGAATCGAAATCGAGTACCATACGCCACTCCGACTGGGCGAGACGATGGTGTCGAAACTGTGGCTGGAGCGGCAGGGAGCACGCTTCCTCTTCCATCAGGACATCTACGCGCCCTCCGGCGCCCCGGCGGTGAATGCCGTGGTGTCGATCGTATCGCTCGAGGGAGGGCGCCTGAGCCGCGGCGAGCGCCTGGCCGAAGCCTTCAATCTTTAGACACCTCTATCCTACCGATGAGCCTCGACATATACCGACTGGCATTTGCCCGCGTGAAAGGGCTGCGCCCCGACATAGCACGAGAGATTCTGAGCCGCACGGGCTCGGAGGAGGCGTTCATGACCCTTTCCGAAGGTCAGCTGCGCGCCATGCTCGGCTTCGACGGAAAAATTCTCGGCGATGCCTACCGCAACGGCCTTCTGGAGGATGCCCGGCGCGAAAGCCAATTCATCGAGGCGCACGGCTTAGCCTGCCGCTACTTCACCGACCCGGCCTACCCGCGGCGCATGCTCGAATGCGAAGACGCGCCGCTCATGCTCTTTACCCTGGGCAATGTGGACCTCAACGCCACCCACTGCCTGAGCATCGTAGGCACACGCAATGCCACCACCTACGGTGTGAGTTTCATCAACCGTCTCGTCGACGAACTGGCCGAACGGATAGACGGCCTGCTGATAATCAGCGGACTGGCCGTAGGATGCGACATCACCGCCCACAAGCGCGCCATGGAGCGCGGCATTCCCACGGCCGCTGTGGTGGCCCACGGACTCGATACCATTTTTCCGGCCGACCACCGCAACATAGCGGCGCAGATGGTGCGCTCGGGAGGAATTCTGGTAACGGAATACCCGTCGCGCACACGGCCCATCCGCCCAAACTTCCTGGCCCGCAACCGCATCATAGCCGGGATGAGCGACGCCGTAATAGTGGCCGAATCAGCCGCTGCCCGCGGAGGAGCCCTGCGCACCGCCCGGCTCGGGATGCTCTACAACCGCGACGTGTTCGCTCTGCCCGGACGCACATCCGACCTCTACAGCGGCGGGTGCAACGCCCTGATCAAGAACAACACCGCACACCTGATAGAGACGGCCGACGACCTGATTTCCACAATGGGCTGGACAGCCCGGCCGCGTGAGGGCGACCAGGGGCGGATGTTTCCCGAACTGACACCCGAACAGCAGGCGGTGGTGGATTTCATCCGCCACAACGGCGAGGCTCAGACAAACACCCTCTCGGCAAACCTCGGTATACCGGCCGGCAAGCTGATGGCGCTGCTGATTGAACTTGAATTCAACGGCACGCTTGTGGCACTTCCCGGCGCCCGCTACCGGATGGCCTGACCCCGCGAAGCGTGAACCATCGACCACACCGCCGCATTATACTATAATAAATACGAACCTACGACAACAACACTAACGACATAACAACCATGGAAAAGAAAGTTATCGCCCCCTCAGAGCTGATTATCAATCCCGACGGCTCGGTGTTCCACCTCCACCTGCTTCCCGAACAGCTTACCGACAGAATAATCCTCGTAGGCGACCCGGCCCGCGTGAACATCGTGGCCGAGCACTTCGACACGAAAACCTTCGAGGTTTCGTCGCGCGAATTCCATACCATCGGAGGCACCTTCAAGGGTAAACCCATAATGTGTCTCAGCCACGGCATCGGCCCAGACAACATCGACATCGTAATCAACGAACTCGATGCGCTGGCCAACATCGACTTCAAGACCCGCGAGGTGAAAGAGAACTTCCGCCAGCTCTCGATGGTGCGCATCGGCACATCCGGAGCCCTGCAGCCAGAACTGATTGTCGGAACGCCCGTGGTGGCCGAAAAAGCCATCGGCTTCGACGGCGTGCTCAACTACTACGCCGGCCGCAACGAGATAGCCGACCTCGAGTTTGAGAAAGCATTCACCGAGCATACCGGCTGGAACCCGCTCTGGGCCAAGCCATACGTGGTCGACGCCCACAGCGAGCTGGTCGACCAGATTGCCAAAGACGATATGGTGCGCGGCAACACGATTTCGGCCGTGGGCTTCTACGGACCGCAGGGCCGCGAGCTGCGTCTGCCGCTGGCCAACCCCGACCTTAACAGCCGCATCGAGAGCTTCCGCTTCGGCGACCGCAAGGTCACTAACTACGAGATGGAGAGCGCCCCGCTGCAGGGCCTGAGCCGCCTGATGGGCCACCGCGCCATGACCGTGTGCTCGATTATCGCCAACCGCATGCGCCACGACGCCACGCCCAACTACAAGACCGCCATCCGCGACCTTATAGCCACCGTTCTGGAGCGCATCTGACCTCCGAAGTCATCCGACCATATGACTGACATAGCCATAAAAGGAATGGTATGCCGCCATTGCGTCGAGGCTGTGGAAGCGATATTCCACGGCCTCGGCGTCGGTGCGGAGCAGATTGAAGTGAAGCTCGGAGAGGCCTCGCTGGCCGACAGCGTGAAAGTCGATGCCGACTTCCTCGCCGCGCTCGACCGAGAATTTGCCGCCCACGGCTTCAGCCGCATCCTCGACCCCGGGCAGCGGCTCGTAGAGGCAGCCAAGCAGGTGATTATAGACCATGTGCGCAACCACGACTGCAGGTTCAACCTCTCGGCGTGCCTTCAGGACCATCTGAACACCGATTACGGCACGCTCTCGAAAATCTTCTCCGCCACCGAGGGACGCACCATCGAGAAATATTCCATAGCCCAGCGCGTGGAGTTCGCAAAGGAACTGCTAAGCTACGGGGAGATGACGATTTCCGAGGTGGCCGACCGCGCGGGCTACTCCAGCGTGGCGCATCTGTCGCGCCAGTTCAAGACACAGACCGGCATGACTCCATCGCAGTTCCAGAAACTGCGCCCGGAACGGATACCTTTAAATGAAGTTTGACGCCTGAAGTGTGAACTCCGCCTCAATGGGGCTGCGATTTCCAAGGGCGAAAATATGCAAGCGGGCGCCGGAATCGTGTAACATTCCGGTGTATCAAAGATACTATCTTTGCATTCGAAATAATAACAGAAAGCAAAGATGGAATTTTCACACTTCATATACGCCCTGCTGAACATCCTCAACCAGATGTCGCCCTACATACTGCTGGGCTTCATCCTGGCCGGATTGCTCCATGTATTCATCCGGCCCGACACCATGAGCCGCCACCTGGCCGGCCACGGATGGCGTCCGGTAGTGAAAGCCGCCCTGCTGGGCATTCCGCTGCCGCTCTGCTCGTGCGGCGTGCTCCCCACAGCGGTTGCACTGCGCCGCCAGGGCGCCTCGAAAGGGGCCTCGACCTCGTTTCTCATCGCTACTCCGCAGACCGGCGTCGACTCCATAGCCGCCACCTACGCCCTGCTCGGCCTGCCGTTTGCCATCGTAAGGCCCATTGCCGCGCTCGTCGGCTCGGTAGCCGGAGGTATGGCCGTGGACAGAAGCGACAAGGACGGAGAAAACGACACGCCGCAGAACGCATCAGCCACCGCCTGTAGCGACGACTGCTGCCGGAGTGCGGCCGAAGCAGAGGCGCCGCGCGGCTTCATTAATAAAATGTGGGCCGCGGTAAAATACGGCCTTACCGATATGGTGGCATCCGTGGGCAAATGGCTGGTGATCGGGCTGTTGGTTGCGGCGGTGATTACCGTGGCGGTGCCCGACTCGCTTTTCCTCAGTCTGGCCGAATACCCGCTGCTGGCCATGCTCGTTATGGTGGCTGTAGCTGTGCCGATGTACGTCTGTGCCACCGGTTCAATACCCATCGCGATGTCGCTGATGCTCAAAGGGCTCACCCCGGGCGTGGGCTTCGTGCTCCTCATGGCCGGACCGGCAGCCAACTTCGCGTCGGTGATGGTGCTCCGCAAGAGCCTGGGGCGCCGTGCCACGGCAGTCTACGTGCTTTCGGTAGTCGTGACGGCAATCCTGTTCGGCCTGCTAATCGACTATCTGCTTCCGGCGCAATGGTTCGCCATAGGGGGCAGCGCCGGCACTACAGCCCACTGCCATGTGGAGTGGCCGTGGTTCCCCACCCTCTGCTCCGCCCTGCTCGTGGCGTTGCTTATACGCGCCTTTGTGGCCGGAGCCGCCGAACGCCGCCGCTTCAGAAAAGAATCCGACAATACTTCAACCACAGATAAAACCATGCAGAAAGTCTATAAAGTAAAAGGAATGGCTTGCGCGCATTGCAAAGCCACAGTTGAGAAAGCCGTTGGCGCCGTAGCCGGCGTTAGCAGCGTAGCAGTCGACCTTCCCACGGGTCGTGTGGCCGTGGATGGTGCGTACGACCCGAAAGCAGTGGCCGAAGCCGTAACCAACGCCGGCTTCGACTTCCTCGGCGAGGCGTGAGAACACTCCCGTGGGGATTACGCTCCGACAGCATAGCAACATCTCAACCTAGCGATTCCGAAACCGCCCCTGATTCCCAGTTATTTAAACTTATTTAACACAAATTCTAGCTCCAAACGCTTGCCATTTGCCGCGAAAGCACTAACTTTGCAGACGCAAAACGAAACATCGCGGGATGGAGCAGTGGTAGCTCGTTGGGCTCATAACCCAAAGGTCGGAGGTTCGAGTCCTCCTCCCGCCACCAAAACAAAGCGAATTCAGACCAGAATCTGAGTTCGCTTTTACCGTTATACCTTAGGAAGTACACAATGGCCTTACAGGAACGCAAACGGCGGAGCCAGATATTGTACAATCGAATCATCACAGACATGAAAGCAATTATATCAGCAACAGTTTTCATTTTATCCACGCTGACCGGATTTGCCGCTACCACAGCAATAAACGATACGACGAGAGTTCTCGATGAAGTCGTAGTTGTGGAAAGGGCTGCAAAAGCACCGGTGCCGCTGCTCCCGCTTGATGTAAAGATTGTCGGCAGCGCGACAATCGACAACAGCACGGAGACAAATCTGCTCCCGGTGCTTCAGAACAGGATTCCGGGAATGTTTGTCACCGAGCGCGGACTCGCCGGCTACGGCGTGAGCGGAGGTGGCGCCGGCGCGGTATCCATCCGAGGTGTCGGAGGGAGCAACAAGGTGCTATTTCTGATCGACGGCCAGCCACAATGGGCCGGCGTCTTCGGCCACTCTCTGCCCGACACTTACGTGACAAACGACATTCAGCGGGTCGAGGTGGTGAGCGGTCCGTCGTCGATTCTCTACGGGTCAGGGGCAATGGGAGGTTCGGTGAATCTGATTACCCGACGCGCTACGCAGGAAGGCTTCGCAGGTTCGGTCCGTGCGATGGGCGGAAGCTACGGCACACAGAAATATGGCATCAAAGGCGGCTATAAGCGCGGCGGCTTGCGCACCTTCGCTGCAGCAAGCTATGAATCGACCGACGGCAACCGCCGCGGTATGGGCTACTGGCTGGCCAACCAATACGCATCCGTGAGCTATGATTTTTCAAACCACTGGGAAGCCGGCGCCAACGTTATGCTTACCGAGACAAAGGCTGACAATCCGGGCTCGATTTATCGTGAACTTCCGCTCGAAATGTGGGCGAAGCAGCTGCGCACCACCGCGTCGGTTTTTGTAAAGAACCGCTACGATGTAACCTCCGGCGGCATCCAGGCATACTACAACTGGGGCAAACACGACATCGACGACGGACTCGACGGCCGCAACAGCGCGCGCACATATCTTTTCCATTCAAAAGATTTCAACATGGGAATAACCATGTACCAGACCGTCAAGCCATGGGAAGGGAACGACCTGAGCATCGGAGTGGATTTCAAGCACTGGGGCGGCAAGGCATACAACACCGCAAAAAGCGACGGCGAGGAATCGCCGATAGTCGACAAGCATGTAAATGAAATAGCCGGTTACGCCATGATGCAGCAGGCGCTGCCTGGCGATGTGCTTAGTCTGAACGCAGGCGTACGGCTTGAACACTCCTCGCAGTTCGGCAACGAATGGGTGCCGCAGGCCGGCTTCATTCTGCGTCCGCTTTCGGCAAGCCGCATCAAATTCAGCTACGGAAAGGGCTTCCGCTCACCCAATATTCGTGAGCTATATATGTATGGGCCGCGCAATCCCGACCTCCAGCCCGAACGCATGGACAACTTTGAGGTTGAGCTGCGGCAATGGCTGCTCGGCAGCCGCCTGAACGCAGGCGTGTCGCTCTTTTATATCAACGGCGACAACCTGATCCAGAGCGTGATGGTCGACGGCCGTTCAAAAAACATCAATACCGGAAAGTTCATCAACAAAGGATTTGAAGTTGACGCTACATACAGCATAAGTAAAGAATGGGCTGTCACCGCCAACTACGCGTATCTGCATACCGACACGCGGATGGTGGGAGCGCCAAAAAACAAACTCTTCGGCGAGGTGGCCTTTACCCCCGGACACTGGGAGTTCACGCTCGACCTTCTGAGCGTGTGGGGTCTGAACACCGAAGAGACTCAAGAGAATTATGCCCTGCTGAATGCCCGCGTGGCATACTCGTTTGCGTTCAGGAAACCTCTTACGCTGTTTGTAAAAGGCGACAACCTTACCGCTTCCCGCTATCAGATTAACTATGGTTTCCCGATGCCGCGCGCCACTGTAATGGCAGGCGTGGAATGGAAATTCTAACTACATACAATATGTAAGCACCCCGTCGAATTATCACATTTTAAATATCTCGATATGAACAGATTATTATTCCTAGCGCTTTCGGCAAGTGCCGCCATCGCAACTACCGGTTGCGGTGCGAAAGCAGCCTCCACAGGCGCCGAAGAGCCAACAGCAACCGCCGCCAACGACACAGCCGTCGTTTATTTCATCAAGGATATCACTCCCGAGAACATCCAGAAGGTGTATGAAGCCCTCGGACGCAAAGCCGAAGGCAAGGTGGCCGTGAAACTCTCCACAGCCGAGCCGGGCAACGACTATCATCTCGACCCGAAACTCATAGCTCCACTTGTGCAGCAGCTGAACGGCACCATCGTGGAGTGCAACACAGCCTACAACGGCGGCCGCGACCATACGGCCGACCACCTGAAGGCCGCTGCGGACCATGGATTCACCGCTATCGCCCCTGTGGTGATTATGGATGCCGAAGGGGAAGATACCCTCGCCGTAAACGGTGGAAAACACCTCAAGGAAAACTATGTGGGCAAAGCCTGGAAAGACTATGATTTCACCGTTGTCCTCTCCCACTTCAAAGGGCATCCCATGGCCGGGTTCGGCGGCGCGATGAAGAATATATCTATCGGCATGGCATCCTCCAAAGGCAAATGCTGGATACACTCGGCCGGTCAGTACACCGACAAGGCACAGACATGGAGCAATGTACCAGCCGACTCCATATTCCAGGAATCGATGGCCGAAGCTTCCAAATCAGTGATAGATGCTGCCGCCGACAAGATTCTTTATATCAACGTAGCCAACAATCTTTCTGTAGACTGCGACTGCGTGGCCACTCCGGCTGCTCCCGAAATGGGCGACCTCGGCATATTTGCCTCGCTCGACCCGGTAGCCGTCGATCAGGCATGTCTTGACGCCGTGCGCGAGAGCCCCGATCACGGGAAAATCCACCTTATCGAGCGTATCAACTCGAAGAGCGGCCCGTGGAACCTCGAATATGCCGAGAAAATCGGTGCAGGCACCCGCAAATACAAACTCGTAACCCTTGAATAAGCGAAACAATCCCGTACTACAGCAGGGCGGTGTGTCAGAACGCGGAATTTTGACGCACCGCCTTGTTTTTTTCCCGGATTGCGGTGGCGCTTCCAAATGTCCGGTGGCGGCGTTGCCGTTAAGCGGAAACAGCTCGCCGGGCGTAATCACTTACAGACGAACCATTGGACAAGTATAATTACCTTGAACCGCTACTTACAATGAAAAAGATGCTCCGAGGCGGCATGCTGGCGCTGACATGCGCCGCCGCAATCTGTGCGGCAGCCCAATCGATATATCCCGGAAGTGCCGACGCGCTGCTGAAAGTGAAAAATGTGCCGGAGATGAAGGCGCAGGCGTTTCCGCTTTCGTCGGTAAAACTGCTGCCGGGCCGTCTGCACGACAATCTCAGCCGCGACTCGGTCTGGATGGCAAATATCAGCACTAAACGGCTGCTCCACAGTTTCCGGAACACCCACGGAGTGTTCGCCGGACTGGAAGGAGGCTACGAAAGCGTCAAGAAGCTCGGCGGCTGGGAGTCGCTCGACTGCGACCTGCGCGGCCATACCACCGGCCATCTGCTTTCGGCCTACGCGCTGATGCACGCGGCCACCGGTGCCGAAATCTTCAAGCTGAAGGCCGACAGCCTTGTGGATGGTCTGGCCGAGGTGCAGAAAACCATCGGCAATGGCTACATCAGTGCCTTCCCCGAGGAACTGATAAACCGTAACATGCGCGGCCAGGGTGTCTGGGCGCCCTGGTATACGCTCCACAAGATTCTCGCCGGTCTTATCGACCAGTATGTGATGGAGGGTAATCAGAAAGCTCTTGAGGTGGCCACACAGTTTGCCGACTGGGCCTACCGGAAGCTCGACGGCGTCGGGGAGGAGACTCGCCGACTGATGCTCCGCAACGAGTTCGGCGGGATGAACGAGGCCTGGTTCAACCTCTACGCCATCACAGGTGACACACGCCACCTGCGTCTGGCCGAATTCTTCCACCACAACGAGGTGGTCGACCCGCTGTATGATGGCGTAGCCGACTTCGGAACACGCCATACCAACACATTCATTCCCAAAATGATAGCCGAGGCACGCCGCTACGAGCTTACGGGAAGCCGGCAGTCGAAACGTGCCTCGCAGCTGTTCTGGGACTCGATGCTCGCCGACCACTGTTTCGCCACGGGCTCGCTTAGCCAGAAGGAGCACTTCTTCCGCCCCGACCAGATGTCGAAGTATATCAACGGCTATACGGGCGAGACATGCTGCACCTACAATATGCTGAAACTCGGGCGTCACCTCTTCTGCCGCGAGGCCGATTCGCGCATCGCCGACTACACCGAGCGCGCGCTGTTCAACCATATCCTTGCCCAGCAGGACCCCGAAAGCGGCATGGTTTGCTATTTTCTGCCGCTGCTGAGCGGAGCCTACAAGGTGTACAGCACGCCCGAGCAGTCGTTCTGGTGCTGTGTGGGGAGCGGCTTCGAGAGTCACGCCAAATATGCCGAGAGCATATACTACCGTGCGCCGGGTAAACTGTACGTCAATCTGCTCGCCCCTTCGCGCCTCGACTGGGCCGACGAAGGGATAACGCTCACGCAGACCACCGACTTCCCCGTTGTCGGCACCACGCGCCTGCACTTCGACAAGGCCGACGGCCACAAGGCAACGATAGCCCTGCGCAAGCCCGAATGGTGCAAACGTCCTCAAGTGAGAATCAACGGCAAGAAGGTGAAGGCCGTGCAAGCCGACGCCGACGGCTACATCAACCTGACAACGCGCTGGAAAGACGGCGACACCGTCGAGGCCGAGTTCCCGATGGAGCTGCACCTGGAGTACGCCCACGGCGGCACTGATAAAGACGGCTTCAAACGTGCCGCCCTGCTCTACGGACCGATAGTGCTCGCCGGCGACATGGGAACCGAAGGGATGGAGGCACCCGCCCCCTTCTCCGACCCGACCGTGCGCAACGACTACTACACCTACAATTACCACATCCCTGCCGGACTCAACACCACCCTCAGCGAGGCCGACCTCGTCGGGATACAGCGCCGCGAAGGCACCCTGGAGTTCACCCTCCCCGACGGACGCACCCTCCGCCCGCTCTACGACCTCCACCACCGCCGCTACACCGTCTATTGGGATATGCAGCCGTAGGGGCGCCCATCTCGTGACGCTTCCAGAATTCGAAGCTAATCCGGGAGTGGCAAATCCGCAAGTCTCCAAACTGCGTATAGTGGTAATATGCCAATAGTTCGACTGAACTGCAGGCCGCTTTCATCAGTATCCGACACCTCAAGTAATCCAAAATTTTCCAACGAACAGCGTATGCCGATTGCAAGATTTTTCTTATTCATGAACAGCCGTAAACTCTTCATCTTTCCTGAAGTCCCGGACTTCACCTCTATTGGAAGGCACCTTGCGCTTTTGGCTACGACATATTCCACTTCAGAGGTGGCATTTCTCTCTAGATTTTCCCAGTAAAAAAGTTCATATTTATTCTGCGGATTGGAGGCTTTCATAAGTTCAAGGCCCGCCGTCAGTTCTGCCACGAGCCCTTTGTTCACAAGCTCAGGAGCGTCTCCAGCGAGTATAAGTCTGGTCAGTTCCCTGTCGTCATCATAGTTCATTGCCAACACACGAAGCAACAAACCTGTGTCAAGATAATCATACCTGATAAACTTTGGATTAACCTGCGCTCCCAAGGGGAGACCGTTTGCAGCTGACATCTGCACGGGGATGATTATTCCTGCATCGCGGAGGAGTCGCAGGGCTTCTTTTACTTCTTCGGTCTTATATCCGCCGTCAACTTTGCTGTAGACGAACTTCTTTCCCGACTGACGGACTACGGCCGACAATGTGTTACGGAGCAACTGCGGGTCGACTTTTTTCGCATATTTTGCAAAGTCGTCATAATAGCTTTGCTGGATGTCGTTCTGCTCGTCCTGACAAGCAGAATAATCCTGGGTTTCGACCCATGCGGAGACACTGGCAGGCATACCACCTACCATCAGAAACGAGCGAAACTCCGAAACGAGACGTGAATGAAGACTTTCTTCCACCGGATTGCGCCAATCAGCGGTCGCAATTGCCTCAATCCACATATCCTTACCCTGCGCCATCAGAAACTCCTTGAACGACATAGGATACATAAAGATAGATCTTATACGTCCCACTCCGTAGGAAGGCATCTCATTTAATGTAAACTCCAGAAGAGATCCGGCGGCTACGACATGCAGTTCGGGATAATTCTCCTTGAAAAACCAGAGGCTTTTTAAAGCCGCCGGGCAATTCTGAATCTCATCGATAAACAACAGAGTGTCGCCGGGAATTACCTGCACATTATGCACAGCTCCGAGGCGCTGGCTCAGTTCGCGCACGTCGGAGATTTCTTCGAAAAGCGAACATAAATCCTTTTCCCTCTCAAGATTGATTTCAAGGTAATATCTGAACGTTTCTCCCAAGTGTCTTATGGCCCAAGACTTCCCGACCTGCCGAGCGCCGCGCACAAGAAGAGGCTTTCTACGGGGAGAATCCTTCCATTTCAGGAGGTCTACATCTATGTTTCTTCTGAGATATTCCATGTTATATTTGCTTCTTGGAATGCAAAGATAATCAATCCATTAAAAAAATCCAAAGGAATAATCGGCTGATTTCGGATAAAATCCAAAGGAATAATCGGCTGATTTCGGATAAAATCCAAAGGAATCTACAAAATTCCTTCAGATAGCCGCAACCACGATATCGCCTCTCCGAGGCTCAGATGCAGATAGAGATCGCTATACCCCAGGCTCGACCTACGGTCGTCACCTGGGGGTGTACACAATCTCGGCCCTCCGGGCCTCTGAGGGTGATATTAAGGTAAATATATATGTTGGCTACCAAATAGTTGGGAGGGTGGTGCAGAACTACCGCAGACCATGTGGGGAAAGGGTGGTGCAGAACCAACAAATTTCGCACATATTGTAGGGACGCACGGTTCGTGCGTCCGAGCATAATAGTTGAATTTCAGTTGATTATACGGACGCACGAACCGTGCGTCCCTACTTGCGAGGAATTTTGCAACGCCCTGCTACAGTTATATAACCGCTATGCGGTTACAATGGTGAGTACATACAATCACGCACTCCGGAGGGGTGGCGTTGGTGTAGACATGGGTAAGCCATTAAGGGAGGATTAGAGGGTAGCGATAAGGTAGACGGTGTAGGCGAGGTAGAGGAGAATCATGAGGGCGCCTTCGGAGCGTGTGATGGTACGGTCGCGGAAGAAGCGGCCTACAATCCAGAAGAGCAGCGATGCGCCGGTGAGCACCAGGAGGTCGGTCTGCGTGACGCCCCCGAAGGGGAGCGGACGCACTACGGCCGAGACGCCAAGCACCAGGAAGATATTGAAGATGTTGCTGCCGATCACGTTGCCGATGGCGAGGCCGGGCATCCCCTTGAGGGCGGCGATGATGGTTGTGGCCAGTTCGGGGAGAGATGTGCCCACAGCCACAATGGTCAGGCCGATGATGGCGTCGCTCACGCCGAGCGACGAGGCGATACCCGAGGCACCGTCGACAAACCAGTTGCCGCCTCCCACGAGTGCACCCAGGCCGACGAGGGTCCAGACAACGGCCTTCCACATAGGCATGGGCGGTTTGGAGGCAGCTTCATCGGAAGCGCCGCCGTCAGACCCGCAGCCGTCGTGGGCGCGTGCGAACGTCAGCCGCATAAAGATGGCGAACAGAAGCAGCAGCACGATGCCGTCGGCGCGGCTTATGATGCGCTCCGGCCCTCCGAGCCATACGGCACTTCCGAACGCCAGAAGCACAAGCGAGGAGACCATCACCATAGGGATGTCGGCCGTAAGCACCATCCTGTCGACCTTGATGGGCTTAATCAATGCAGCGACGCCTACAATCATGAGGATATTGAAGATGTTGCTGCCCACCACGTTGCCAATGGCCAGCTCGGCATGATTCTCCACGCTGGAGAGTACGCTGATAACCAATTCGGGCGCCGAAGTGCCCATGGCAACCACCGTAAGGCCGACGACCATATCGGAGACGCCCCAGCGGCGCGCCATATCGGCCGAGCCGTCGGTAAGCATATTGGCCCCCAAGAGAATAAGCACGAGACCCGCAATAAGATAAAATATATCCATAAGCAACTGTTGAAAACTATTTTATACTATTCTGATTTTAAGAAATCAATACTCATTCCCCTCCCCTATTCTGCAAATATACGACATTAGCGCCGGGATGCCATGTGGTAATGACCGTATTTAATGAAAAAGAGGGCGGTGCGCCAAAATTCGTTTTTTGACGCACCGCCTTTTCGGGGGGTGAGGGCGTTGCAGGATTTTATTATCAGTCAGTTGCACGGACGCACGAGCCGTGCGTTCCCACAATATGGCTGAAATTTCCGGTGTTGCAACACCGTCTCAACTAATCAAAAGATGTTATCTCACAATCACTTTGGAAACTTTGGAACCCTGACGGACGATGTAGAGACGGCCGGATTCGGGCTCGGCAACGCGACGTCCGTCGATGGTGTAGTATTCCTTGGGAGTATCGGCGCCATCGGCTTCGACGATTTCAACCGCGCCGGACTCGCCATTGGTGTAATGGAGGATAATACGGTCGCTGACCGTGTTGTAGCTCGAGGCGAGACGGAACAGACCTGCGGGAAGAACGACATAGTAGTCGGCATCCTTTTCAAGGGAGATGGGCATTGCATAGCCGTCGTATTCGTCGCCGGCGAAGATTCCAAGCGAAGTTCCGGAGGTGGTGCCGTTCTTGGCCCACCACTGATCAACGGCTACGGTGGTACCGGTGGGTTCGCCATCAACGAGCTCGCCTTTGATAACCTTGATGTCGGAAAGTTTAGAGGAAACGAGATTAGTCTTTTCAGCGAATGTGAAGTCGATTGTGGTAAGCGACTCCATGCTGCTGCCGTCGGCCGGGGTGATGCTCTCTATTTTCACTACGGGCTTCTCCCATGCTCCTTCGTAATGAATGGTCAGGGCCTCGTTGAGCGAGCCTGCGGCATCCTTGACGACTCCGGCGGGGATGGTAACGTAGTAGTTCTTACCAAGCTCCATATTGAACGGAGTCATGTAGCCGTCTATATCCTCCGGGAAGAGTTTGACACCGTCGGTTCCTTCCTTGACGAGGCGCCATCCATCGACGGCTACGGTTTCGCCGACAGGCACACCTGCCACGAGACGACCTTCCACGACCTTGACGTCGGGGGTAGATTTCACCACGGATACGTCGCCGGCGAACTTGAATACGATTCCGTCCATCGAAGCGACGGAAGCGCCGTCGGCGGGAGTAACGGTGGTAGCGGTCAGAATACCGGGCAGAGAGCCGACGAACTGCGATGCGGAGAATGCGCTCTTCCAGTATGTGTCGTTCTTATAGGTGTCGAGCGAAGTGGAGGGCACGTTGACCACGGCTGTGGAGGGCACCTGATAGAAAGGTGCCTCATAGGCCTCATACCAGTCTTCGAGCTCCGCAGGAACTGCGCCGAGGCAATTGATGGTGACGAGCGACGTGCAGCCGAAGAACGCGCGAATCTGGATATTTTTTACGGACGAGGGAATTGTGACTTCGGAAAGCGACTTGCATTCTGCAAATGCGGCATTCTGAATGAGAGGAAGGGCGGAGGGGAGAACGACTTTGGTAAGGTTGGTTCCGGCAAAGGCCTGCTCGCCAATGAAGACGAGACTCTCCGGCATATTGATTTCAGCCAGTTTCGACTTACAGAAAGCAAAGCCGTCGATAGCCCGGAATTTGCTGCCGACCGTAATTTTCTGGATACCGGTGCGGTCGAATGCCTCGCCGCAGATGCCGAGAGTGGCAGCCGGAAGGGTATATTCGGTAATGGTGCTCTTGGCGGGGAATTCCACGAGAAGGGTCTTGTCGGCATTGTAGAGGATGCCGTCCTGCACGGTGAACGACTTGCTGCCGGCGGCTACCTTGAACTCAGTAAGATTAGTACCGGAAAACGCGCCTGCGCCAACTGCGGTGATCGAAGCCGGAATAGTGATTTCCGAAATCGGGCAATTGTAAAAACATTCGTCACCCAATGTCTCCACTCCTTCAGGAATGGTTATAGCGGTGAGAGCCGTGCCCTGGAAAGCACCTTCGCCGATAGTACGGAGGGTGGAGGGAAGAGTCACAGACTCAAGACCGGAGAAGAGAAACGCTGTTTTCTGGATAGTCTCAAGACCTTCCGGAAGTGCGATGGTTGTAAAAGGAACCTTGTAGAAACAGGAGCCACCGATTACACGTAGTGTAGAGGGGAGACTAATCGACATAAGTTTGTCGCATCTGTTGAAAGCGCTCGCGCCGAGTTCTTCAACGCCTTCGGGAATAGAGATAGAGGTAAGCTTGGTGTAAGCAAACGAGTAGCCTCCTATTGTAGTAAGGGCCGCAGGCAGTTCAATCGAGGAAAGCTCACAGCTGTAAAAGCCGCAATAATCCACATAAGTAACTGTGGGGGGGAGAGTTACAGTAGGCGCCTTAGTATACTGAAAGGCCCGCTCACCTACTCCGACCACGGTGTAGGAATTACCGTCGCCATCCTGAACGGTCTGGGGGATTTCAATAGCCTGGGTTATCGAGGTAGGAACGGTGCTGACCTCGGCAGCTGTTGCCGACATAACCTTATAGGTGATGTCGCTGAACTTGAAAGTATCGCCCACAGCGGCAGAGGCCATAAGCGAACCACACACGCAAGCTAAAAAAGGAAGTAGAATTTTTCTCATGCCTAATTGATTAAGTTGATTTAATATTAAGTAATTGATTGATTGTCGGGGCGTTTACATCCGGCTGGAATACGCCGATGAAACTTCGACAAAGCTAAACATTATTTCACACTTTAATGAAACTAATTTTGTTAATTAATGCTAAAGCGACGATATTGCCCGCAAATAGACATAAAAGACCAAGCAAGACGTCCAAAAAATTATATAAATGCCCCAAATTGATAACAGAATGCCAATCCCGCAAATATAACGTAGGATGGTATGGCCTGGAGCACATCGTCTCCATAAGAGAGTCCTCTCCCAGCCTGAAAAAAGAATAGGGCGTGTCATAAGAGCCCATCCGGGTAAAGAAAGAGGTGGGCGTGTCATAATAGCCCATCTGGGTCGTCGCCTAAGGGCTTCGGGTTCGGTCATTGACCTTAGTCAACTCCCTTCACCCTCACCCTCAGGCTCCTACCATCTGGACCATTCTGACAGCGCCCTCACCATCCGGGTAAAAAGAGGGCGGTGCGTCAAAGCTAAGCCTTATGACGCACCGCCTTTTCGGGGGTGATGGTGTTGCGGAAATTATTGATTTTTCAACACCCTCTAAACGAGTCAAAGAATTATTTCAGGAGGACTTTGGAGACTTTGGAGCCCTGGCGACGGATGTAGATGCCGGGCTGCGGATTGTCGACACGGACTCCCTGGAGGTTATAGTACTCGACGGGGGCGTCGCTTTCGGCAACGGCGGCATTTACATTCTCAACGCCACCGGAGGTGCTGAGCTTTCCGATGCGGGCATGCTTGTAGGTGAAGCTGTCTTCATCGTTCTTCTCGGCGCTGGAGGAGTCGTCGCCGTGATAAGGAGTTGACGCATTGTCGAAGCAGGTGGGATCGTAGGGGGTAGAGCCCGTGGCACCCTGTCCGTAGGTATCAATTACCATGACGCCGATACCTGTGTTCTTGATGTAATCCTCGGTGATTCCGAGCTTCGAGAGCGGGAACTTCCACTCATAGAAGGTATGCTGATCGGTGGGCACTTCGCCGATGAGGTCAACAAAATTGTCGTTGGTCTGGAGAATCATCGGGTCGTATTCGAAATCCTTCTGGCCCCAGATGTGCTCGATGGAAGGAAGAAGACCGTCCTGACAACCATAGAACGGAGCGTCGATGCTCACGCAGTAGGGGGCATTGTAGCTTGTGGCGCCGTTTTCGTCGGGGAAGAACAGACCGGGAGTGCCTACTGTGGATTTCGTGCTGCCGACCCAGATGCAGTCGGTGCCGTTGTCGAAGGTATTTGTGGCAATGCGGTCGCCGTCGTCCCAGATGGTGTAGCCGCTGGTGAGTTTGCCGGTCATCGACTTGTAGGGGTCGAGGTCGAATGCAATCATCAGTCGGCCGTCCATCTGATAGGGCTTGGCGGCATTGTTGGTGAGGATGCCGGAGCCGTAGAGGTCCCAGACGGTGTAGACATACTGTACGCCGAGATAGAGATTATCCTTATCGTAGGCTGCGTAGATGGCGTAGGAGTCGACAACGGGATATTCATGCTTGCCCTTGATGGCTCCTGCAATGTCGCGAGCCACGCCCTGGGCGATGAGGTCGTCGTCGGTCCAGTTGCTGAGGGCGTTGGGAGCGATGCACATGCGGTTATCGTTCTGCACCTTGGAGAAAGTCATGTTGACGGTGCGGTTGGAGCCGACTTTGCCGTCGGGGTTTACCTTATAGTAGTCGGTGTTGAGGCTGTTGCCCGGCTGGGGCTGGGGTGCCTCGGCACGTGTGTAGGTGAAAGTCTGCACGTTGGAACCGGCTTCGTTGGCCACATAGGTGGTGATTGTGGTGGTCTCGGTAAGTTCGATGGGCTGCGAATAAGTAGTGGAGGTGGCGTCGGGGGTAGTTCCGTCGAGGGTATAGTGGATAGCCGTAGCCGGTTCCACGGTAAGAGTCACCTTAAGAGTTTCTGCGAAGCGTTTGCCCGAAGCAGGATCAGCCTTTACGACGGGCTTGACAGGACCGGCTTCGTAGACACCTTCGTCAGTAACCTTGCCCTTGGCACCGCCGGCTCCTTTATATAGATGACCATTGGCCGGAGCGCCGGAGATATCGCTGGTCTGGCCGTTGTCGCCCGACTTGAGGCCGTCGCAGAAGAGGAAGCCCTGAAGACCCGAGGGATCGCGCGGGAATGTGTATTTCCAGATATTTCCTTCAACCTTGGTCATTGCGACACCGGGCCAGGAGGTGGAGGGGCTGCTCCAGTAGTGGATATTGACGTTGGCCCAGGAGGTGTTGGAATTGTCGTAGTAGATGGTCACCGTCTCGGGTTCGGGGTCAGGATCGGGGTCGGGGTCGCCGCCTAAGGTAGTAATCTTACCCTGGCAGTCGTAGACCATTCCATTCTTAAAAACGAGGTCACCGCCGCCGGCCTTGACATCGCCGTTCTGAGTGCTGAAAATGATTTTGGTGGGAGTGCCGCTGGTGGCTTTCCAGATGAGATAGCCGTTGGCTGTAGCTGTGATGCGCTCGCCGGGCCAGGCGGTGGCGGAAGTGCACTGTTTGTCGCCATTGTTGGTGTCCCAGGCCCATACATATACGTCGCTCCAGTTGGCGTTGTTATTGAAGTAGCAGTAAGTGCCTTCCGGATCGGGATCTGGATCCGGGTCGGGGTCGGGGCCGGGAGTGCCGTCGGAGTAAAGCACGGCTATGCCTGTGGAGCCGACAGTGCCGGAAATCGTAGATGAGGTGACGGTGAACTTGTTGCCGCTGACGCGGTCGGTGTATGTGCCGGCGGGGCAATATTCGCCACCGTTTTTGACGGAGACGCTGCCGCTGGTCTTGCATACTACCACTGCGCCACCACCCTTACGCGTTACAGTAAAGGTGTTTGACCCGACCTCGCACCAGTCGGGACGACCGACCATGGCGTTGCGGAACTTATTGACTTCGGCCACAGCCTTACCGGTGAAGGCAGTAGAGCCTTTCCCGACCTTGATGTTATTGAAGCCGGTGGTGTTGGGGCGTGCGAGATAGAGGGCGGTGGCGCCGTTTCGGCATGCGAATGAGGCGTATGCGCGGTCGATGACGCTCTGGCTCACATTCTGCGACCACTCGCCGTTGGCATAGGTGTCGTGGCTCTCAGCCCAGTAGACCATGCGGGTGTCGGGGCAACCCTGGTTGACGGTATGGTCGCCTCCGTAGCCGAAGGGGATACCGCCGTTGTCGCGGGCCGCACCGTTGCTGTATTTGTTGTCGGTGACCGACATGAAGGTGGTGTACTCCTTTATAATCGAAGCGTCGGGTCCGGGAGAGTCGAGAATCTCTCCGTAATGATACATACCTTCAACGGAAGTGACGGCGGTCCAGAAGCCGCAATTCTCGGAGGGAAGGGCGATATGTTTGGCGGCATCCCAGCGGATACCCTTCACGCCGAGATCATGGAGCTGCTGAACGTAGGCCTTGGCGCGGGCGATGACTTCGGCATCTTCGGAATTGATATCGCCGTAGTCGCCGAGCTGATTGTGGGTGATGGAGTTGCGGTCGCCGTAGTTGATGCCGCCGTTCCAGCGCACGCGGCCGTTGGAGTCCCACCATGTGTCGTGGTAGCCGGCGGTCTTGTCGACATGGTTGGCAACAACGTCGACGATGATTTTGATTCCATATGTTGCGGCCTCTTCGCAGAGGGCCTTGAGGTCGTCGGCAGAGCCCATGCGGCTGCTTTTGAATGCGATATCGTAGGGGCGATAGAGGTCGTGCCAGGGAGAGCCGGGGCCTGCGTCGGGCCGCTGGAGCGGACTCAATTGGACGGCACCGAAACCGGCCTCGGCGATAGCGGGCAGTTCAGCCTTTACCTCTGCCATGGTCCAGTCAAAACAATGGAGGATGTTCCCCTCCTGAATGGATGCGGGCAGCCCGTAGTCGGCCGCCACAAGCATCCCGGCCGAGCTCATGGCGAGCATCAGCGCAAGGAAATTCCTTTTGATGAAATTCATGATGTAAGATGTAAGTAAGATAAAAAAGATGTGTTCTTGAAGCGTACGGCAAATTTAGATATTATTTATCTTTTTTACAAAAAGCAAAAATACGCTTTTGAATCTACATACGCTTTTGAATCTGCGGGATGATGGGCGAAGGCATACAAGGAAGGCGGTGTGTCAAAATTCGAAATCTGACACACCGCCTTCGGGAGGTATATTAAAATGAAAGGGAAAGCAGAATGGGTTAAGCCATTGCACCTTCGTGATGCTCGACCTCAACGCGGGCCGAAGCGAAAACGCTCAGATCAAGGCGCTGCATGAACTCTATGATAGCACGGGCAGCCTTCACGCTGACGCCGGCTGCATTCAGCTCGGGAGCATAGGCTGCGACAGCCATTACGCCGGGATAGACGCCCAGAAGCGCGCCGCCCCACGAACGTTTGGCCGGCAGACCGGAGAGCACGAGCCACGGGCCATTCATTTTGTGCGGGCCGTGGGCGGCCATCAGGCCTACGATGTTCTGGGAGATGGCTCCGTCGAACACGATTTTGCCGGTTGCGGGGTTGACACCGTCGGCAGCCACCGTGGCTCCCATCATGGCCAGCTGACGGGTGGATGCGGTAAGAGCGCGTGCGCGATTGTAGAGATCGACCGACATTGCGGCATCGTCGTAAAGATAGAATCCTGCCTCAGCGAGCTTATCGACAACCTGATTTTCCTCGGCGGCGTGCTTTGCAGCTTCGTAGAGACGGTCGTTGAGCACCGGTGCGTCGCCACCCATCATATCGATGGTGCGGTTGACGAACAGATTCCATTTCGAATCGGGGTCGCCTACTGGCTCTACGGCCGAGAATGCGCGGACGCCGCGCGCACCAAGATGGTGAGGTTTCTTCTCCACTTTATGCATGGGACACTGACCTGACTTCTTTACAAGTTCGGCAGGTGAGTTCTGGGATAAGAGGACCGACGACAGGGGCACTTTTACTATATCGGCCATAGGCGACTTGATTTCAGAGTCGCCTTTGGAGATTGTCGTGCCGTCGGCGAGAGTTACGGTAATGCCGAACTGGCCGGCCTTGGCCTCGTGGTTGCGGGGGTCGATTTCGCCCTCTTTGAGGGATTTTACCGATTCATAGGCTTCGTCGAGTGCGCGGCGGATGTCGTCAAAAGAAATTTTACGTTCCATATAGTTTTTATTTATTTGTTTGTTAGCGATATATCCGGAATAATTCGGGCGAGGCGCCCGTATCAGAAAGTGTAGCCGAGCGACACCAGGAAATGGCCGGCTCCAAGATTCTTATGGAGCTTCACAAAGTCTGTGCCATAGCTCAGGCCGAGGTTCATACGGCGGTATTCGAAACGCAATGCGGCATGCCAGCCCATCTGGAACCGGCGCAGATGCTCGCTGCCCATTTCATCTTTGCTGAAAAGGTTGATGCCGCGGGAGCCGGTCTGCAAGCTGCCGAGATTCATACCCGGAACTACATTTTCTATCTCGGTATCGATTTTGGCATGGCCATAGGCCTGAACCCTGAAATCGAGGCCGAGTTCGGGAGTGAGATAGAAGCCCTCGGCTACCGGCACACGATAACTTACGTTGACCGGTACGTTGAAATTAATAAACGTGACGTGGGCTTCCTGCTCGACAGCATCGAGGTATTCGTCGTCGATGAGATCTTTTTCGTAAAAGAGGAAACGCGCGTCAAGCCCGGTACCGACATAGAGCGGCAAATAGTTGCTTACGCGGAAGTCGACGGAATAACCTACACCGAAGCCGTTGGTATAGACGTTGTCGGCACCTTCAGGGTAAAGGGTGGTAAGGTCGTAGAACGCGCCTACGCGCTGCACCCGGGCAGGTGCATCTGCTTCTGAAGCCATAGCGGTAGTACCGGCGAGAAAGAGGGCTCCAAGGGCGAGTAAAACGGATTGTTTCATAGTTTCTTTAATTGATGCCGCGACAGTAAAGCGGCAAACGCCAATATATTTTGTATGTTTAAAAGCCGGTATCGAGATTCTGCGGACCTCGGAGAACCGCTCGTGTGTGTTTATCATAAAAACCGCAAAAGGGCGGGATTGGTTTGGCGACGACTGCCAAAAAGTGCAAAAATCCATGACGGACGGCCATTGTGGCGCATCCATGGTGTAATGCCGATGACACAGCCGGATGTATTCACGGGTGTTCAATAATACGAGCCACGGTCTACTCACAGAACAATTACATGAGGTTTCGTTTCTACATCATGATTGGCCAGTGATTCCACGCAGTTTTCATTCATGCTCATCTGCCGGATCCATTCAAGTGATGCCAGCTGCTGCTTCCGGTTGTCGGCAATCCCGGGAAGAATCATCTCTTCCCAGGATTTACTGCCGTAAGCTCCGTCGGAATCAATCAGAACGTATCTGCCATCGCTGCCTGTGATCTTCACGGCTACAAGGCCATCGGTATGACCGGGGATGTTAATCAGCTGTACCGAACCGTCGCCCAGCAAATCGTAGGAGCGTCGGAACGGCCCTTCCGAGCCATTCCAGGGAAACAATATCAGAGGTACATCCTTCCACCAGCGTTTCTGAAACCGGAATTTATTGGTTATCGAGAACTTTTTCCCGGCGAATTTCATTTCTGCCTCCGAAACCAGAATATGGCGGGCATCGGATACCTGATGCACGCCGCAAACGTGGTCGCAGTCAAGATGTGTCAGAACCACATAATCGAGTTCGCGGGTGTCGACACCCAGCTTTTTCAGCTGTTCGTCGACAGCTTCGCCTGCGGGAAGATAACCCTGATTAAGAGTGTAGAGCACATGGCCGAGCTCGACAATCTGAGCTTTCTCATCAATTACACCGGCCGGGCTAATGCGACGGCTCCAACCGGTATCCACCAATATTTTTGCCTTGGGATGCTCGATATAATAGGCCGACACCGGCATCCATACCCATTGATTGCGTGGCACCCCGATGCCGGCTACCTTCAGCAGACCGGCATTATCCGTATCAAACGGCAGATAGGGCGATGTATGAACACGCCCGCAGTGCAGTACATGTATCTTTATCTGAGTCATATCCATCTGATATCACTACATTTTTCAGTTATTCCATTAATTTATTGTTCAGAAGCATTTATTGCCATTGATTTTTTTCTTTGACGGAGGCCTCGTTCCATAAATAACATGTGCGGTCCGCTTCTTTTTAATCAACAATCGTCGCGCTCAAAATATTCACTCCATTGGGGAAATGTACAATTTTTCATCCGAGAATGTTAAAATATTTGGCTGCACTGATGTTTTCCCCTATTTTGTATAATCCACTCCCTCAATGGCGAACCACCCGAGGGGGAGAAACCGTCAACCGCAACAACACCATCCGATGGCAATGGGAGAATTCGTGCCAAATAAAAGCATGTATGCGTCGAAACGACTCGACGTACAGTCCGTGCGCTTTTTGAAAAGCATATTTCCACTCGATGTTGCCGACTGCCAGATTGAAGAAGGAGGCAGCACACCAAATATTGACGGCTATATCGACTTTCTACTTGACGACGGAACCGCATATGAACGAATCGCAGTGCAAGTCAAGCATCTCACCACGCCCGAGTTCAATGGAATAGCTTACTACGACATTCCAAAATCAATCTATGCATATTCCGAACGCCACAAAGGCGAGGTAGTGATATTCATTGCCTGCGACCCCGATGCGGGCAAATTCTACTGGCGGCTTATCAACTCCACCGCCATCGAGGAATATAAGAATCGTTCGGACCATATTCAAGATAGAGGGCGCTACTACTTTAAAGTTGAAGAAATCTGTTCAAAGTCCAATCTGGATGAGACCGTGGCCCTATGGAAGAGACTATATCGAGACAGGATGTCGTCAATCAAAGACGAACGGCAGATGGCAACAGACTTAGTAGCCGTCTATATGGTCGCGTTCAATGGTATCAACGGCACGTTTCACGGAATGGCCGATTCGCACATAGTACGCGAGGAAGTTGCTCGCCTTATGTCACTTATCAACACTGGCACAGAGAAGAATCTCATCCTGCTTACCGGTGACGCAGGCAGCGGTAAATCAGTGATTATTAAGGACCTGATTGAGGAACTTCGGCAGTCATCTACCCGTGTGGTCGCCATCAAGGCCGATACCATCGACGACCAAAGCAACCCGGGATGGTTTGAACGCGTCCACAATACCATCGCTACGCTTGCCTCCGGTGAAGAGCGCGTTGTGGTGGCAATTGACCAGATCGACGCATTGTCGCAAAGCATGTCGAACGACCGCAACCGGCTCAACGCCATGCTGAATATTCTTTCGGAGTTCAGCAGGTGGCCGAACGTTATAACTATTGCCTCGTGCCGAAAGTACGATCTGGAGTTTGATGCTTCGCTCAATCTTCTGAAACAAAAATCAGAGATAATAGAGGTGGGACTACTGACCGAGCTGGAGCTTAACTCGGTACTTCAACAACTTGACTGCGCCCTAATCACCCAACTTGACCCTTCCACGCGCATGTTGCTGAAAAATGCCCAAAACCTCAATTCTTTCTGCTACTTATATCGCAACGGACAGCGCAACTTCCATTTTCAGAATCCAATCGAGCTATACGACGCTCTATATGAGACCGTGATAAGCTCACAGACAGCATTTCCGCCGACTCAGCTTGAAGACGTTCTTTTCAAGATAGCGGCATGTATCAAATCTTCCGAAACCTTAAGACCTGTATGGAAGCCCAGCGCCTCCAGTCAGCGGGCCTTCGCATATCTCGCAAGCAGCGGCATACTTATAGCGGATTCTGGCTCAGTATCTTTTTTTCATCAGACATTCTACGATTATGTTCTGGCGCGGAATTATATTACACGCAATGCCTCGTTCATATCCGATCTTGAGACCGAATTTCAGGGTCTTGAAGTACGTGCCACTATAAAAGCCATACTCGAATACTATCGCGGCCATGACGAAAACAAATACTCAGAGGAACTTACCCAGCTGCTGAAATCAAATCGTATCAGGCTACATATCAAGCTGTTAGCAGTGTCGCTGATGGCAAGTGCCGAATATCCACGACCCTGCGAGAAGCGTGTGCTGAGTCAAATATGCAATTCCGACAAACGTCTGCTCGTACATTTCCTGCGAGGGGCAGAAAGCGACGGATGGTTTCAAACCGTACTCGCCATGGCGGAGAGAGTATTTCCTCCTGCCGAAAAGGATGAAGTGCTTTTCGCGCCTCTGGTCTCGTGTCTCGCACGGTATTCATTCCGACATCCGGATGATATTTTCAAGGCGATCAACATTATAGGCGATACCGATCTGCGTGCAAATGCCATTTCTTATGTATTATCGGGCCATAACGACTACAACAATTCTTCTGTAAAGGCGGCCTACGACTCAAAATGCCATGACAATCCCCATTCGGTAATTTACCGCATAACAGACGCCATAAACAGCAATCCGAATTTCGCATTCTCACGAATCGAGCGACTGCTGACATCCTATTTCGAGGCAGACCCCGCTATACGCCGCAACCAGGGCTACCATATTGTAAATGAACTATGCGAGAAGATCCGGCGAATTGCTCCCACAAGACTTCTCGTGGCGCTCCACAACTCTATTATAAAAATAATCAGGACCACAGGCCGAACCAGCATCTCCGGCCTAAGTCAGACAGCGCTCTTCGATTCATTGCGCACTCATTACGACGAAGCGATATTGCATGTCTACGAAAATCTCCTGCTTGACAATGCTGCCGACTTAAACACCATGATGCCAATTATAGACGAATTGCTTCTCACATGCAACGAGACCGCTGTGTCGATAGCATTCATGGTCATGGAAAAGAATCCGAAGCTATTCCGATATGCAATTGATGCGGTCCTGGCCACCGCCGGCGGCGTCGACAAATATCTACAAGGTTATACTGAATTTTTTCTTCATGGAGATGCTGAAGACTCACTACAGCACCCTTCTGCCGGAAGAAGCCACAAGCTACCAGCGGTGGGTACTCTCCTATCAATCGCAGGCAGACATGATTAGTCATCCGCAACGCGACCGGGATGAACTTCTATACCCGACCCTCTGGTGGAATAAGTGGAAACTCATCTGCAATACCCTTCCTATTCACGGGCTGCTGCCTGAGATGAAAAAATGCAAAGGCGAACTTATGCGCAGATTCCAGAGAGAGATAAAGGTCAGGCGCATATCACATACGGTCGGAATGGCAAAGATTTGCGGAGGAATGGTCTCGGACCAGACATATAGCCAATTCAACCGCAAATGCTGGCTCCGCTCATTTCTAAAACTGAAGAAAGACCGGTGGAACAGCCGCGACAAAGAGCCCGTTACCGTCAGAGCTCATGCCGATGCCTTCAGGAAGCATGTAGCAGAAAGTCCGGAGATCTATATTAATCTGGTAATGGAGATTGCAGCCAGAGAGGATATAAATCCGGAATATGTCGAAGCCGGGCTCGAAGGTCTGATAGATGGAGGGGGCAATCCCGAAGCGATGTGGACCATCGCCTCACGATTCATTACTTATGAATACGCGAAGTCAAACCGCTTCTTCTTCGGAAAAATCATACAGTTTTACCTTAATACTGGCGGAGAATATATCGACTATATAGTGCCGATATTGATTGACATCGTCAAACAGCCGGTTGATTCTATCGTTACGGCCAAGACTGAAACGACTCTTGAAAATGCAGCAACCGATATGCTGAATCATGCAATCAATTCCGCTCCGGGAGAGGCGATGCGCCAGATTATTCATCTGTGCAGTATTCCGGAACGACGGCAACAGGGCTACACCATAATTTCAGACCTGGTTCCGACTGTCGATGTGGCGTTGCTTACTGTGCCGCTACATTTCCTATATACTACTAATTGCTTTGACAAGCGACTCTATTTCAATCTGCTGCCGACGATTCTCGAGCGGATGGGTCCGGAAGCGTTGCTGATTCGAGGAGATGCAATTCAATGGTGCTGTTATTATAAACGCGACGAAGTTGCGGATTTCCTCGACATGGCCGAAACCGACGTCCGCACACACCGGATGCTCGCCCAAATATATTACTACGGACTGGCAACAATCGAGAGTGCAGGATTTTGCCGAGAGAGACTTGAAAGAATTATAGCCGGAAACAACGAGGATACAATAGCCACACTTGTACAAACCTCACTCAAAACGTTCTGCGACGAAGACTTTAGAGATTTCGCCATGGAATTTCTCCGCCGTTTCGCCGATGACAAACGCAGACCGGTGATACATGCGTTCTGCGCTTATTGCGACAGTCTTCCACTGGAAGCATTGGATTTCTATTGCTCACTATCCGGGAGTTGGCCGACCGATAGAACGCGCGAAGCATATGAACAACTGAAATATCTCACAAAATGTGTAGATATCCGTCCTGTGAAATGTCTGGAGTTCGTATTGAATCAGAAATTCACCGAGTTGGAAGATTCCATGTTTGTCGACGAGGAGGTGGTGAAGCTTTTGCTCATGATTTACAAGAAGTTGAAAATCATCGAGAATGGTAGCCTCTTGGAAAAAATCATGGATATGTTCGACGAATACATTTCCCGCGGCAACAGAGTTTTATTTCAGGCCACAAACCATCCATAGCTACTTATGCCTACGGCGCCATAAATTTAATCCGGCTGGTGCGGATGCCATAAGGATATTTTCACTATCTTCGCGATATGGGGAGGTTCAACGACTTCGAGCGCTATACGGATTTCTCGTTCTGGAAGGAAATCTGCGAGAAACACGGGACGCCGCGCCAATACCGACGCGGGGAGTATTTCGCGCATTCAGGCGAAATACTGAGATATTGCGGATGGATCAACGCGGGAGGATTCAAACACACGCTCTCAGATGACGACGGCAATCTCAAGACAGTCGGCTTTGTGTTCGACGGCTCGGTACTTGCCAACTACAGCAGTAATTTCCGCGAGCAGCCGATGCCGACCGACATTATTGCCCTGAGAGACTCCGAGGTCATTGTCGTACCGGTGGAGTTTATCAGAGAATGCCTGAGCAACGATCAGGAACTGCACCTGAATTTCCTGCAGTCGCTTTTTGACCAGGCCTACAGGACGATACTCGACAATTACCGCATATCATCCTACGCCCGATATGTGCAGCTGATTGAACGATTTCCACGCATTCTGGAGCTGGTGCCGCTAAGCGAAATCGCGTCGTATCTCAATATATCGCTGCGTCAGCTCCACCGGTTCAGAGAAATGCGCCTAAGCCGACGGGGAGACTCATCCCGGCAGCACGGCTTAGGATGAAGGAATGTGGAAGATGTGACAAATGTCACCGATTTTTTTTGAGGGTATACGTAAATTTGCGAGGTATACATCATTCCACTGACTTATGATTCTTAAAAGACTTCTGTTTATTGCCACCGCGATTGCCGTCGTAGCGGCAGACGCTCCGGCCAAAGCCCCGAAAATGACCAAGGAGCAAGAAAAGGTGTTCGACGACGTAACGGTAACCCTCAAAAACGGCGATGTAGAGAGGGGAAAAGTGACATCCTACTGGAACAAGACAGTCGGGAAAACGCTCAACCAGGATTTCAAGATGAAAACAGACGATGGGCGCGAGCTGAAGCTGACCTACGAAGACATAGATTCGATATGCTTTCCAAACCGGATAAAGGGTTATATCAAGACCTGGCGCGTCTATAATGTCGCCACTCCTAAGCTTGGGAAAAAGAACGCCGTTTCGGTATGGATTTCGGGCGAGGGGGAGCGCTCTGCACATGCACGGATCATAGCTCCCTCGACACGACTATATGTAAAGCGCGGTTTTCGCGATGTATGGACCGTATATCCCCTACCGTGCCTCAAACTCGACAACGACAGTGTAGCCTATCCTTTTACTATGAGGGAAACGGCGGATTCAATCTCGGCGTGATGAAACACTGGATGCGTAAAAACAATCCCGAGCTGTTCGACCACATCGAGCAATGGTTCAAGGCCGACAAAAAGCGTAAAAAAGAGGTGCCGGACCGCTGGGCCGTAATGCTCGATGCCGTAGAAGATTTCTATAACACCCACACATCAAACGAACAACAATGAGAGAGCTCCTATCGACTCTGATTGCCTTGGTCATACTTATCATTACCTCGCTTGCGGGAGCTCTTAAGGCTTCGGCGAAAAACGACAGCGACAAGGACGCCCGCATAGAGGCAAAAGTATGGTTCAAAGACGGCCGCATATACGAAGGCGAGCTCCCCAAACACTGGCTCACTTATCGTCAGACTTTCATCAATCCGGGCCATAATTTCCACATTGTGTCGGCGGATAAGCCCGGCAAGACAATAAAGTGCGAGGCATCGGAGGTCGACTCCATCCTTATCACGGCAAGTACTCACACGAGTTTCAATGCCGGAGATTTCTACCTGCCGGCGGCAAATATCTCTTTCAAGAAAGGGAAATACAAGCTTATCCGCCGCATTGCATCGGGACGCCACGTGGATTTCTGCAAAATGCCATATATCGGCAATTGCGTGGTAAGCGGGATGAATATGGACCAACGCATCGAGGTATGGTATGTAAGGTTCAAGGATACAGGCAAGGTGGTATGGTTTTTCAGCAACCCGCTTCAAAACGGGTGCCATAAGGGAGAATTCAATCCCGGAGCTCTCGCATCCGATGTTAAAAAGACCAATCCGGGACTATCGGAGAGCATAATGCAGAGATTTTCTTCGAAGGATAAGGATACACGCCGCAGCTATGCCACTGAGGTAATGGAGAATCCGCAGGTATTTGTAGATTTCGTCGACGAATACCTTACCAATCAAACATCGGAATGAAACGCTTACGTTGCATCCGGCTTTTCCTGCCGCTACTATCGATTCTTGCGGCGTGTACACCCTCGGCCGAAGATATTCCGGCACCTAAAGAGCCTGATACAGTCGTTCCCGTGGCCAGGAGCATTACGGCGGATGCCGGAGGCGGCGACGTAGAGCTACGCTTCAGGGCCAACACCGCCTGGACAATACACTACGCTGACGATCGGAAGGCGACGTACGGCACGCTAAACGCCGAAAAAGGGAGCGCTTCGGATGCATGCGGAGTGGTTTTCACCATGCACCCGAATACCTCGGCCGACGCCAGGGAAGTAACATTCATAATAACGGCCGGCCGAGCATCGGCGGAGGTAACGGTGAGGCAGCCGGGGCTCGGCGTGGAACTGCCGGGCGAAGATGAGGTGCGCGAATATCTGGTCCGGCTCTTCCATGACACCGACGGTCCCAACTGGCGGTTCCGGGGCAAATGGTGCTCTGACCTTCCTATCGACCAATGGGGCAGCGAGATAAAATATAAGGACGGGCGGCTTGAGCTGATTCTCGGCGAACACTATATGAAAGGTAAACTCGACCTCTCCGGCTGCAAGGCGCTCGTGAGCATCCGAGCATCGAAAAACGAACTGACGGAGGTTGACCTCAGCGATTGCCCTCTGCTTGAGGAGGCATATTTCATCAGCAATTCCCTGACGAAAATCAATGTGGAAGGTTGCCTGTCGCTCCGACGCCTCTATGTGGGCTACAACATGCTGACCGACATATCGGTCGGATGGTGCACGACCCTCATAGAATTAGGCTGCGAGAACAACAGCCTTACCCAAATCGATCTGGAACGCTGCGTGGAGCTTCAGGAACTACAATGTTCAGCCAACGGCCTGATGCGTCTTGAAATTCCACACCGCAGGAAGCTCAGTGATCTGTGGTGCTACGACAACCGCATCAAGTTGCTTGACCTGAGGGGTGCGCCTTTTCTCAGCGTGGTAAGCTGCTTCAACAACGGCCTCGAGAGCCTTAAAATCGAGGAAAATAACCGTCTGGCCATTCTATGGTGTTTCGGCAACCGCATAGGTGGTGAGATTCCGCTCTGGATGGACAGGATTTCTCAATTCCGCTACGATGAGCGGTACGAATACCCAGACGACGGGAAGCCGACCATAGACCACGGCTACGGATGGTGGTATCCCGGCGAACCGGCATCCGGCCATCATGCAAGATAATATTTAAATATTGTCCGAATTTTTCGTAACTTCACACGCTGCAGAGCAAACGGATGATACAAATTCATATTATCCGCGCTTTGCGGGTGATATTTCGTCTCACACTCAAAAGGATTTATTTCATTAAGTATGAAGACCGTATTCCGATCGAAAATCGACTGGTGGGTCTGGCTTGTAACGGGCGGCTTTCTTGCCATCATATGGTTTTCCGCCATAGGGATGTCCTGGTGGTATGTGACTTTTGTGAGCGGAGCGATGACACTGCTGTACGCTTGGCTTATGTTTGGCTGCTGGTATGAAATCGACGGCGACGATCTGGTAGTATATCAGTTCTTCAGACCGACACGCCTTCCGATTTCAAACATAAAGGATGTAAAGAAAACAACCGGCTATCTCGCCACGGCCGGAATGTCGCATCTACGTGTCTCCATAAGTTTCATTGATCGTTCGGTATGGAAGAGTTATGCGCCATTGGAAATATCGCCTGCCCATCGCGATAAATTCATAACGCGACTTATCGAAATCAATCCTAATATTAAAGAAATCAAATGTTAAGCAATAGAGTAAAACGGAATATCTGGCTGACGCTATCTACCTTATCAATAGGCTGTATCATCGACAGGACAGTCCGTGTGATTGATGGGTCGGCGGAATGGTGGAGCCTAGCATCGGCCATTGTGATAACCGCCTTCTGCACCAAATTCTACCTCTGCTATCGCAAGCAGGTGAAAAGCGGCATCCTCTTCGGTCGCACCAAGAGCTTCAAATAATTGGAGGATGAAGTCATTTAACCTTGTTCTTCAAATGGCTTCACAAGGTATGTTTTTTCAAGAATTTGGCCTCTTTTTGGCTGATTTCGCCCTCATTTTCGGTCACGATGCCCGCATCGCTCCCTCAATTTCGGGTTAAATCCGCTCAAAAACAGTCTCAAATTCTTTTCGAAGAAAAAGTTTAAATGAGTTCAATGAATATCGAGGATTTCAGGGAATATTGCCTGGGGATGGACGGCGTCACGGAAAAGACCCCCTTCGGGAAGTTTGCCCGTCGCTATGACTCCATTCTGGTATTCTATATACTCGGCCATATGTTTTGTCTGGTCGATATTGACGATTTCTCTTATGTGACGGTAAAATCCACACCCGACGAAATCGATGAGATTACCATGAACCGGACATCGGTAAGCAAACCGCTGAATCTGAATGAACGTCACTGGATTCAGCTCGACCTGAATGGCGATATTCCGGATCAGGAAATTTACCGGCTTGTAAAGCGTGCCTACAATATCGTCAGGGCAAAATATGCTAAGAAAATCGTCGGCGACTGAAACTTGGACCGCTGCCCCGGGCTCAAAAGGAAGGCCTAACGCTTTCCTGCGCACAGGGTTAGAAACAGTGCTATGACAATGCTCGACAATAGGGCCGGGAGATTGGTCTCATCGCAAAACAACGCCTTGACAAGCCAATATATTCCGCAGATTGCCGACAGTATACCGACTACCATACAGATTGACCTGCCCGAGATTACCACTCTCCTATCGTTTTTGATTTCCATATGCAGATTATTTAATAAATGGTGCCGTCAGAGATATTTTTTTGCCTCCCTGATGCTGAGAGGATGCATCTTCTGCCGGTGTCTGTCGATGAAATCGCGTACCCATTCCGGGTCGGACTTGGAGTAATCCCGCAGACTCCAGCCGATAGCTTTGTTGATAAAAAACTCAGAGCTGCCGAAATTATTGACAAGAATCCTCTCGAGGAGAGTAACATCCGTGGCACGCTTCCTGCAGAGCTGATGATCGATGGCAATTCGGCGCACCCAGAAGTCCTCATCTTCCGACCACCTCAGCATCAAATCATTAATTCGGCTATCCGTGAACGCGATATTGCCAATCACCCTGTCCAGCCCGTCGATTGTGTCCCACCACTGCTTTGAACGGATAAACCTTTCTATCGTGGCTACATCATCGTAGGCAAGGACTTTTTGCATAGCCACGAGGTAATCCTTCACAACATACTGAAACTCGCGATGCTCATCATTCCAGCACCGCTCAAGAAAATTCCAGTCGACAAGTCCATTTTTCTTTTCACGGCCAAGCATGGATTTATAAACGGCCCGTCGTTCCGGCGTGGGAATCCCGTAATACGTGAATTTACCGCGCATATACGCCGCCATCTTACCGGCGGATTCCTCATCACGCAACAGTTCAAACGCAGCCTTTATTTCCTGATATTTATCCATATGTCAGCCCTTAGAGAAGTTTGCTTTCTATTATCTGTTTTTTCTTATGAAAACTTCCTTTAATGAAACTCTCAAGAGTGGCAATCTCCTGATAAATCTCAGACAAGGATGCGGCAATTTGTTTCTGTATGGACACCTCCTCCGGAACTACGATCTGATACGCTATTATTGTATCGCGCTTGCCACGAGGCATTTTCGCGCCTTTAATATCCGACATTATATGGTCGAAGAATTGCTGCTGCCGCAACGAATAATATATAAATGCGCTGTCGAACCGAGATTTATCCGTATTACGTAAAACCAGAACGTCGGGACTGCAACCGCCATCAACATCAGCCAACCAGATTTTCCGGAGATAAGGCCGGATGTTGGACAGAAGAATATCGTCTTTCTTATATGAAATGACCGAGGCTATATTGGGTATTCCCTTATAAGGTTCAACGCCTTTGCAGTGTTGCAGCATATTGTCAGTGCTGACATAGACCGACGGAGAGATTTCGGAATATGGCACACGGTCTCCGACAAACTCCAGACAATCTCTTAACGTCACGGTCTGCCCTTGAATATTGGAAATCAGTCGGCGCGCCCGGGAGTGTAAGGAGTCAATCCTATCGGAAACCTGCTTAATTTTCATATCAATATCGTCACATCCGACAATAATCTCATCCTGCACCGGTTTGGGGGCATTTGGGATTTGAATCGACATATAATATGTCATATTCAGATTCTTAATGTTGCCCATCCCGGACTGCATCGAGAAGGTATGGCCCTCATTATAGAAATTATTAAGAAGATGAAAGACATATCGGGACTGAAAGCGTGCGCTGGCTTTCAATCTCAACCTGACGGTGAAGTTGCTGAAGGAACAGATGGAATCATGGGAATCGAAATAAGCGACCCGACCTACGGCCTGAGTCTGGCTACCTCCTGATTTCTCCAAAATTATATCTCCGGGGGCAAGAGTGCGTTTTTCCAATTGCTTTTCTTCCACCGGGAGGATGACTGACGGCTCAAGCCTCAGGTTTCCGAAATTGTCGAAGTTGGAATTTTTCAAAATCTGAACTTCCTTAAAGGGGCCCTTTTTGCCTCGCCACAGACCACCAATAGTCGAATAAATCTTTGAAAGCGGGGTATGACTGAACCTGCTTTCAATAGTTGTTTTAGGGATAGCGGTGTGGAGCTCCTTGGAGAAGGAATGGCGTCCAAAATCTATCATATCAACCAGATTTACCGTCGAGACATATGGCTCCATATCCTCAGGAATATCAAGTTCCTCTCCAAGGAAATGATGACGGATTACGGAATTGATCTTACTATCATCAAGCAAATCCGTCGGGTTGAACAACGGCGTGACTATTCCATTGATACCTCGTATCTGCGACATGGTATCGTCTTCCCCATCTTCCTCATCATGAGAGTCGGAAGACTGCATAACGTGGAGATAATTGATACCTTCCTGGCCTTTACTTTCGCTCCATTTGTAGCCTAAGAACTTCTGCCCCTCCGCAGTAGAGGCCGGAGCCTTTACGACAACTACAGGATGGTCTACAGCAAACGCAAGTATAAAGAAATATAGTTTTTCTATCGATGCTATAAAATTATAAAGGGCGGACTGAAATTCCTGCTCTTTTTCTTCCTTCGCAAGCTGTTTATAGGCTTTCGTCTTAGTTTTGGCCAGAAATTTCGTTCTGACCGTTTTAGCGCTTTCACAGACATCTTTCATGACATTTCTGCTATTGCTGCCGAACGCCTCGATATACCGTTGAAATATCGCGGTCTGCGAAAGAGATTCATTTATTTCGCCACATAAGAAGGTGCGGTAGTCCTCTACGCCGTAATTCTGATGCTTACAATATGCTTCCACAAGGTAAGCATCTTCGTAGACGGCATCAGCACCGGTATTGTTTGAAAACCATGAGTTTACCCTGTTGGAGAAATGAGCTGAGTCTGGAGCGACGCGCTCTTTCCTCCTCAGGAACAATACAACGGTGCTCGTAGATGTCTTCCCGAAGGTCTTATTCCCGAATTCCGATATGGCAACAATATCAAAATCGCGCAGCAATATCTCTCTGGATTTCGCAAAGATACCGCTTTTGGTAAGAATGGTACTTGGCAACACAAGGGCGGCAATACCGTCGGAAGCCAGAAGCTGCGAAGCGCGTTCAATAAAAAATGTCTCGATTGCGTTGTTCTTATCAATGTTTATGTCCTTGGAAAACAGCTCGAATTTTTCTCTTTCCTTCGGAGGCAACGTCTCTAAAAAGCCTGAAACTGCATATGGCGGATTGGCGACAAGGATATCAAATGTACCATCGTCGATTCCGTTGATTTTATTCAGCGCATCGGAATAAAGAATATTTATATCATCCTGCCCATACATAAATGCCGCTACCTTCGAAACCTTAGAAAGGCGGTATTCTTTCTCGATTCCATATATTTTTGAATAGAACTGACAGAGGGGGATGTCGGGACGGTGGGCTGCGGCAAACTCCTTGATCCGTGCAGCATATTCTGTCAGGAAATGCCCGGCACCGCAGGCATAATCGATGGCTCTGGGAACATCGCGGTGCGACATGACAACAGATTCAAGTGGCAAAGCGCTGACAATAAACCTCACTATCGGCATGGGAGTAAAAAACTGCCCTTCGCTTTGCTTGATACCCTTGGTGAGGAAGCCTTCAAATAGATCTCCCAGAAATTGATTCTGATTGTCGTTCGCTGATTTAAGCCTGATATTCTGAAGCATCTGAACCACTTTTTTAAGAACACCGGCGTTCTGATAAAAAAGTTTTTCATTATGCACACTCATAAACGAAAAATCGTTGTCAGAGAAGAATTTCAGCGCGCGGAAATAGCCCAGTATAGTATCTTTTGTAGCATCAGGATCATTACCGAATCTACGAAACGCGGTTTCGATCTGCTGATTCTCGATGTAAGTAACCTCCTCACCGAGAAACTTTTTCATGCCATCCCGGTAAAGCCGCTGCAATCTGTCCTGCAATTGGAAATCATCGTCGTAAACCGAACCCTTCCAATAAAAATGTAAATCAGACGGATTGTTTGTCTCGTCAACGACTTTCGCCAGGAAAAGATTGACTAATTTATCGAATGCATTTTCTTTCCCGCTTACGTTGTGCTGACGGAGAATAACCGCAAACTCATTGTATAATTTCTTTATTTCCGCGTCGTCGACCTCGCGAAGATCTGAAATCGAAAACTTGTCTTTACCTATTTCATAAGGTGCAATATCATCCTCGAAAATGCCGACTGAGAAACTGTCACATTTGTAAGTATCTTTCCAGACAGAGAAAAGCTCAATATTGTTTCGAGCCTTTATGTAGGATGCCAACGACTTGTTTGTTTCAAGCAGCTGAAAATTATCCTGAACATTTATAAGATGATATAACGAATCTATATCGTCATCCTTGAAACACGAGGTATACAGACAGAGGAATCTGGTCGACTGCTCCTGTTGAAAATAAGAGAAAAGCTGACCACCGTCTATAAGTGTTCTCTTCCACTCCGAGTTGAATTCCGCGCCATAGGTCTTACACTCGATTATCATCAGGGAAGATACTTTTATGCCGCCTTCTGAGGATGTTTTCGTGCGAATCCATATATCGCCGAATCCGCCACTGGCCCCTCGCCCCAGTTTCCAATGTGGCTCCAACTCCAGATGTTGCGGTTGATAGCCCTTAGTCAACAGACGATCCACACATTCAAGTACAACAAGGGATTCGGGCTCATCGAAATTTGAAGTGGTATTACGGGTTACTGTAATGCCAATATCTTCATATTTAATATGATTGTTTGCTATGTCGATAATAAGCGGTCGGTCGGATACGCCATAACTTTTTGAGAAAATATTTCCATTATTCTCAAAATGCATCAGACGCAGGGCCTTTTCAATTCTGTTTAATTCAATCATCTTGAAAGCAAAAACACTTCCGGAATATCTGATGTCCGACCATAGCGTGTGACGACAACGGAGAATTCTAACAGCCTGCCGGCTCTTACCGTGAGATCTCTGCGTCGGTCGGTCATTCCCAGATTCGGGTCTTCCTAAATGCAAAGCTACTAAATAATTCCGGAACGACGGACATATCGCGGAAGAATTCACCGGAATTCACATGGGCCACGGACTCCAGATGTCGTGCATTCACAACTTATAAACGATGATTTCAGTCTTGCCGTTTCTGATTGCAAAACAGAGAACGTAGCCACCCGATTTGAATCGGATGACCACGCTTTTTATCTCAGTGTTACTGAAAAGAAAATCCAAAGCATCGGAATATTTCCGGATGTTAGAATCGTCTTTGAGAATTACCACTTTACAAGTTCATTGAGAATGTTGCCATCCGTTGCATCTTCGGAAGTGAACGTATTGCCGCGATACTGCACACAAAGCATTACAAGCGGTTCTGTGCCGTTGTTACGCACGCTGCGGCGACCATCAGGTGCCACACGGACTACGCTGCCTTCTTCAACCGTAAAGACATCCCCGTCAACCTGAAATTCGCCTTTGCCGCTGAGGAAGAAATACAGTTCCTCATGATTCTTGTGAGTGTGCATGAAACCGGTTTCCTGACCGGGAGCGAACACCTGGAAGGAGAACTCTGCGCCGGTAGCACCTACTGCCTGACCACCGAACACTTTGCCGGGAATCCTGACTTCCGGGCCGAGTTCGAGAACGTAGTCTTTGATGTCGGCAAATTTGCCGAAGTTGGCGGCACTGAAATTAGTACCTTTTACGATTGCCTGAATCTGTTTCATAGCTGTACATATTAATGTTAATGACTGTTGTTCTTTTGTGTCAATTCTGCGGTACCGGGATAGCCCCCAACTGGACGAGCATCGAAAACAAATCCGGCAGCCCATGCTCGCGGATAATCTTCCCTTCCTTGAATTCGTAGATGTTCATAGCGATTACACATACTTTTTTCCCGCTTGCAGGCATACCCATAAATGGGTTGGTCTGTGTGCCGGTCATCGTGAAGCGCACCATCACTTTGTTGTCGTCAGCTATAAGTTCCTCGGCTTTCCAGCTCACATCGGGCATCGCGCCGCGCATCATGTCAAGAACGGCAGTATAGCCTTGGAACCCGTACATTGGTTCGGGAGAAGTGGGCGCATAGAACACAACATCCGGTGAGATTATTGACTGACCGAGTGCCACGTCCCCGGTATTTATGAAGTCGATGAATTTATCCATCACTTCAAGATTGAGACTTTTGCTATCCATATCGTTTGCTTTTTCAATTTTTCCGAGCGCAAAGTTACAACACAATCAACCGTTTGTCAAGAAGTTACATTTTCCGCCCATAGTAACCTTTTTGTCGGTTTTGCTCATTATCAGCGAATTTTTTTTATCGGACAATGTATTTTTATCGGACAAATCATAGTCCGGTTTGCCCGATGATGGTATATCAAGATTGTTTACTAACTTTGTAATTAAAAGTTAGTAACCATAGAGTATGAGAAAGAAAGAAGAAACTGGTTCAATAATAGAGATGTGCCCTGTCAGGAACGTCATAGCGCGATTCGGCAACAAATGGGCGCTCCTTACCGTGCTTATCATCGGTGAACAGGGCGTTGTCAGGTTCAACGAACTCAGCCGCTTGATTCCGGATGTGTCGTCGAGAGTGCTGTCCTCAACTTTGCGCACATTGGAGGCAGACGGCTTCATCGACCGCAAAGTGTACGCTGTAGTTCCACCAAAAGTAGAATATCGGCTAACCGAGGTCGGGGAATCCCTCCTCCCCTTGATTCAGCAGCTTACAGAGTGGGCGCAGACAAACATGAAAAAGGTGATAAGTCACCGTAAAGATTATGAGGAAGCGGATACCAAATAGGCCTGCAAAATGAAGCAAGTGACTAATCTGTATCTGGCGAGGCTTGATATAGTCAATGCCATATAAGTGAAAAAGACTGTTCTGCACCAGATCTCTTTTTCGGATATATTGAGCCCCATGAATCAGACAACTGGAATTTGCAGTTCAGTAATCCAAGATTCTATTTCTTTTACAAATGGTTCTGGAAACGGATTGATACAATCCAAAAACAAAACGACTGATGGACTACGAAGATAATGAATACTGCGAAAATCCCGTTGATGAGATGATGACTGATTACGACTATCACATCAATACGGGCGATTTACCTGAACTATTTGATGAATTATCGGTTGACGACTGAGACCAATTGATATAATGGCTAAAGAATACCCTTTCAGCATAACGAATCTGCATACAACTCCATTGGGAGTTGAACGCATCAGGAGAAATCTTGACTTAGGAGAAGCCATTGATGCCGTTAATTTTTGTCGCACTCTCATTCTCGAAGATTCCGCAAAGTTTGAACGCAAAGGCAAAAACTGGTATGTGACTTCCGGAGGTGTTAGAATTACTATCAACGCTCACACCAACACAATTATCACCTCCCATAAAATCTAAAGTGGTTCAAATCATTCAAACATACCATCTCTGTAATAATGATAATGTGTAGTGCCTATTTTTCTTTTTCCGGATGCAACAGCAATGATAGCATCATATCTTTTTGCTATTCAAATCCTGTAACGCGAGACGCATCATATTGATGTTTACTTTGCAGTAAAAATATAGTCATATAATTTATCTGGATTATTTCCCTAATTCAGATTTTGAGGATCTATGGACGATTCTCAGTGGCTTTTATATGGCGCCTGAGGATATGAACCCATCATATTCCACACTTGTTGACACTATCAATTCATTACCGGTAATACCGGAGTATTCTGCGCCGTCAATTCAAATGTGCCTTGACTCTGAAATGAGATTCAAGTAAAAAGTATCCCGGATCCTTAGGAGCGGCCGCTTGGCAGAGAGATTGAGATTGACTTCCGATGCAGCGCGTAGAACACGTTGCCGCTCAACGGATTGCAAATCTTCGGGTACAAAAGCCCGAAAATGCCCCGTTTTTACCTTCTGAAAAATCGCTTTCCAAGCCCCTCCCGGGCCTGTATTTTTGTACCCGCAAAGATAGCTGTTTTAACTAAGATGTGCAAACGGCCGATACGAGGTCATTATCGATTCGTTTGAAAAAGTGTAGCACATCCTCGGTTATTCGTTTGAAAAAGTGTAATGGAGGCATGGTTATTCGGTAGAAAAAGTGTAACTCTTGTTCTACTCAATTGAAGAATCCATGCCTTAAAAAGAATTTAATCAATCCTCTGCGTATTCGTAGTAGATGTCCCACAATGTATCCGGGAAGCCATATCCACAACACTCCACAGACTTAATCATCTTTTTCATGCGTGGCGAGTATTCGGGCATCAGTCCGTTGGAAGATATGAATTTGACCGCTTTGTTGAAATTGTTCTCAATAGCGGTATAAAACGGATCATCGTAATCACCGTATTGTGCGGTCAGGCTGCATCCTTGTTCCACATAGTAGAGCATCAGGTCGGCAATGGCATGAGGGTCAGGTACAAGTTTCTTGAATGAGGTTATCAGTTTATTGCATTCTCTGAAACTCGGATCTTTGGGCCAGTCATTGCGACCAAAGAATTGGTTACGTATTGCCTTTTTATATTTTTCAAGCTCGGCATCGCTATTGGGTTCCATATAGAACTCAAGCCATGCGTTCGCTTCCTTGCTCGCATCGTATAACTGGAACATAATATCGACAACCTGTTCTTTTGATAGAGCCGACATATATTTTTTTAATTTTGCTTTTGACATTTTGGTATAAGTTAAATTGATATTATTCTGATAATCTGTTGAAACGGTTTATTCGCTCGTTTACGATGCGGACATAATTGCGTTTCAGTTTGTCGGTTAGAAAACTATGGTCAACAAGTCGCTTTGCGCCTTCAGGGAAAGCGGTGTATTTGTTTAGGATTCTATCAATGCGTTTCTTTACCAAATCGATTTTCTCTCCGAATTTCTCAAAATCCAGACGGCAGGGATGACCGGTTCTATCGTAAACGTCGCTTTTTTCTATATCAGATGACAGTCCGCCGTCAAGACCGAAGTCATCGCCATTGACATGTAAACTTGTATTGATTAGATCGTAGGCAGGAGCCAGACGGTAATCGTGCCCATTCAGAATCAACGAGAAATTTTTAAGGTGGTCATCGCCGTTAGCATAAATGTAATTGAAAACCACCAGTTCAAAGAACCGCTCCATGTCAACCATCCATGCGGCTACATTTGCCCTAATCGCTTTGGCTATATCCTCATAGCAACCGTTGTATTTGAACTGGAGTCCGGCGGTCTGTTCATTCTTGCCTATTATCGAGGCGAAATCCTCCATCGGGAGTTTTGAGCCGTCGGGGAGGATGTCGAAACGCCGGGTAATATATACCGGTTGTCCTTTGTGCGTAAAACAGAGACCATTTGCTGCGGTCTGTATTCCGTAAATCTGTGAGGCAATCTGCATAGTAAGATGTTCGTTGGCAGGAATCATCTTGCGGTCACGGAGAGTCTTGTCCCACGGTGCAGGTTTCAATATATGCGTAGAACGTTCATTGTCGCCTGCTATATTGATTGCATCTGCATTTATAATAGCCGGAAATTTTTCCTGAACGCCGGAGACCGATATGCGGTGCATGGCATCCGCAATCTCGTCGACATTCCGGAACTCGTCAATGTCAAATCCAAGTACCGGATTCACTTTTGTTTTACCAAACAGTAATTTGGCGGACTTCGGGCTATAAGTGTTAAATCCCTCTGCAAGAGAAGAAGGGCAGTTCTTTATTTCAACCATTGGTAATCCTCCTTACATTAACCGCTCCAATAAAATCTTTGTCGGCCATCGCTTCAAGCAGTCCGAAAAAATCCTGTTCATCAATTTTCAATGAGCGGCAAATCACACGACGGTTTGCTCCCTCCGGAATCATATTGGAGAAGAAAGGAAACAAGTGCTCAGAATAAAAAGCATCTATTCTTTTGGGTAGCGTCGCAGAAATCGGGGGCATGGGAGAGTCAAGATAATCTTTACAATATTGGAAAGAATATCCGATTCCCGGATGCTTCTCCGTCAATATACCGGCTTTTATTTCATTGAAATATACTTCAAGCTGTTTCATACGGTCTGCCTTATACTATATTCAATCTCAATGCCAAGAATATCAAGAATTTTCTTCACGGTACTAAGTGCAGGATTACCCTTGCCACGCTCAATATCCTTGATTGTAGCAAGACCCACTTGCGACATTTCAGCAAGATCCTGTTGGGTGAGGGAAAGCGTTTCCCTACGCTGTTTCATTATATCCATCAGTTCCATAGTCTGACATAATAAACTTTTTCGCAAAAATAAGGAGAATTTCTGAAACTGCCAAACGAAAGTATAATAAATCATACTTTCGACCATTCTATTATAGTTGGTATTGAAATTGGTCGAATAAAGTATAGTATATCATACTTCTGTCGCTTGTGAAAAATTTATTTGGTGGATTTGTGAAAAAGTATTAACTTTGCGGCCACAAAAAAAGAAACAAATGGCAAGACAGCATTGCAACATACTAATCATCAAAGGTATTCAAAGCTTAAAAGGCTTTGAACGCAATGCATGTGTGCTTATGCCGTCAACAACAGGCACATCATATTGCGGAACTGTCCGACCGTTTCGTTTCAGTAACCCAACTGACATAAGTTAGTCTACAAATACAGACTAATGAGATATAACGACTGTCGGAAAGTCCTTACCAAGCTTCCCGACAGTCGTTTTTTTGTGTCCAAACCGATATAACCTTCTCCATCGCGATTAGCTGCGGACACACATTTCAATAACCGCGTCTTATGACGCATAACCCGAATGAAAATGAAGTTTAATGATCAAAAGAAATTATATCGCCAGAATGCTCTGACTCAGTCAGACATCCTCTACCTCCCCGACAGTCGCGGTCTTGATGTGACCGTCGTTTCGGGGAAGTGTGCTGATATCATACGCAGCATACATGGCTCGATGAGTCGTCTGGCTCCTATGGGCGATGATGAGAGGAGAAGTCTTTGGTTTGAGGTCAAGGGTAAAAGATGGGAGTGGTATAGGTTGTCGGTATCAACCTATAAGGATCGCCATTATCTCTATATCACCGGAGACACTTATGACCATCATGTATTTTGTGACAAGGATGATTGTAATTCCCGCCATTGTTTCTATGAGGATGAACTCGTCGGAATATTCTCAAAAATCGAGAAGTATGTTGCCGGACTTGTTGACAACATCTTGTCTGCGCCCGAACAATATAATTCGTATGTTGATAAATATTTGAGTTACTACCGGAGAGAAGGGTTGATAAAGAGGTCAGTCCTGAACTCTTTGATTCCTGACAATAGCTATGACGGAATCGATATACCTCGGGTAATCAACTTATACGAGAATCAGGTCGAGCCTACGCAGTTTTCCGAGATGACCCTCAGACGCTATATGCACTATTGGCGTATAGCATACGAAGCTGTATATGGCAAGATGTCGGGGGATGATGTCGAAGTCTTCAGGCATTCAAGCAAAGGGCACGAGGCAAGAGAATATAATCTTGATTCTGAGGATGATTTCAGAAGATGGAAGTCCGATGTCTCACCTTATCACGGCTTTGATGTGGTGTATGCGAGAGTTCACTTGTACCCTACATATACCAATGGTCAATGGCATTTTTATGTCGGCACCGGTAGCTATTGGAATCTTGATGATTGCTTTCGAGCTGTCATAGGATTGTCTGATGCCGGAATCTCGGTTGAATTGGGAGAAGTCGATCATATTCTCGGAATCTTGAAGGAAACCGATTATGTAGAGATTACCCCTTATGCGTATCGATATATGCAGGGCGATGATATCGGTAGCCAGATGAAACTCCCTTATCCTGACGAAGTCGGCAAGGATGTTATCAAGGAAATAATCGCAAACACTAAATGGAATAAGCTTGAGAAGGTAAGTCCTCTCGCTTAACAACTCAGCAATAAGGAAATATGAAAATACAATACGCATCTGACCTCCACTTGGAGTTTCATGAAAACAGCCGTTGGCTGAAAGAGAATCCGCTTATAACTGTCGGCGATGTTCTATTATTAGCCGGAGATATCGGCTATCTGGGAGATGATAATTACGCACATCATCCCTTCTGGGACTGGTGTGCAGAGTCTTTCCGTCAGACTATCGTAATTCCCGGCAACCACGAGTTATACAAGAGTTTTGACATCAACGATCTTCACGAAGGCTGGCAGCAAGAAATACGTCCGAATGTAAAAACTTGCTATAACTGTGTGATTCAGTTGGCTCCCAACATCGATCTCATCGCATCGACTCTTTGGGCAAAGATTCATCCTTATGATGAGTATCAGACCGAACGCGGAGTAACTGACTTTCATCGTATCAGAAACGGACAGTTCCGTCTCTCGGCCCAGCGTTTCAATCAGGAGCATGAGCGTTGCCGTGAGTTTATCGAGAGAAGTGTAGAGCAGAATAACGCAAAGTATATTATCGTCGCCACACACCATGTGCCGTCTTTCGAGCTCATGGCCGACGAGTTCAAGGGTAGCCCGATAAACGGTGCCTTTACATCCGAACTTGGCGACTTTATTGCCAGTAGCCGTATCGAATACTGGATATATGGCCATTCGCATCGAAACATAAACAAAACCATCGGCAATACCCGGTGCATCTGCAATCAGCTTGGTTACACCTTTCATGGTGAGCAGGCCGATTTCCGCCGGGATGCCATAATAGAAATAAATGACAATGAACTTCAGGTTTGACGGTGACCGGTTGTTTTTCACTTCCGATACACATTTCAATCATACCAACATACTGCGATATTGCAATCGCCCGTTCAAGACTGTCGATCAGATGAATGAAACCATCATCACTAACTGGAACAATGTGGTTGGGCCTGATGATGTAATCTTCCATCTCGGAGACTTCTGTCTCGGTGGAGCTGAAGAGTGGAATAAGATTCTTGACCGTCTAAACGGCAGAATCTATCTCGTTCTCGGTAATCATGACCTCAAGAATATCCGGCAAGGATTCATAGACAGGTTCGAGCACGTTGCAATGTCAATGTGCATTCAGGTCGGCAAAAAGAAAATCTATCTGAATCACTTTCCTTATCTGTGCTTTGATGGTGGCTATCATAACGATGTATGGCAACTGTTCGGTCATGTGCATACCCGCCCATCGAACACCGGGATTGACGCCGGACGCCTTCAGTACCTCTTCCCGACACAGCTTGATGTCGGTGTAGACAACAATAACTTCACACCCCTGTCTTTCGATGAGGTACGCGCCAAGATTCAAAAGCAGATTGAATCGAACTAAGTATTTACCTTCTCGACGGCGTCTTGTCTGCTAACGAGACGCCGTCGTCTTTCTGTTTATAAAGTTTTTGATTATGCTCTTTAATCCGGATAGATGGCTGTTTTGATGACGCCGTCGGCGCGGTTGGCGAAGAGGGTGTAGGCTTCCTGAATGCGGCTGAGAGGGTAGCGGTGGGTTATCAGATGGGTGGTGTCAATTTTACCTTCGGAAATCAGTTGCATGATTTTGTCGCAGTCGCAGGCATCGACACCGCCGGTCTTGAATGTGAGATTTTTGCCGTACATCCACGGCAGCGGCAATATCTGTTCTTTCTCGTATAGTGCGACAATCGTGACGATGGCATTAGGTCTGGCACAACGCCATGCGAGTTCAAATGTATCTTCGCCTCCGGCCACCTCAATCACGCGGTCGGCACCACGACCCTCTGTCAATGACTTAAGGACTTCAAGACATTTTGTCGGCTCTAATACCTTGACATTTGGATAATGTTGGCGCACGAAATGTCGGCGGCTCTTGTCAGCCTCGCAAACTACTATCCTTTGTGGATTATACAGCTGCCCACATTCCAAAGTGCATAACCCTGTCGGTCCGGCACCGATAATCAGAACCGTATCTTCCTCCGAAATTTCCGAAATCTTGGCAGCCCAATAGCCGGTGGCGAGAATATCGCCGGCAAATAGAGCCTGCTCATTGCTCACGTTATCGGGAATCGGAGTCAGACCGTTGTCGGCGTATGGCACACGGACATATTCCGCCTGACCGCCGTCGATGCGACAGCCCAACATCCAGCCGCCGGAGGTGCAGTTGTTCACATACCCGCGCTTGCAGTAGAAGCACTCGCCACAGAACGTCTCGACATTTACGGCAACCCTGTCGCCAGGCTTAACCTTGGTGACCTCTGAACCGACTGCCTCAACGACACCAACCAGCTCATGCCCCACAGTAATTCCGACCTCAGCCTGAGGTACGGCCCCATGAAGAATATGAAGGTCCGACGAGCAGATGCTTGAAAGAGTCACCCTTACCACGGCATCCTTCCGATCCAAAATTTCCGGCTTCGGTTTCTCAATCAGCTCAAACCGTCCCGGCGCAGTATACGTCAATGCTTTCATTTCAAATTTCTTTACGAGCTTATTCTATGTCTAAAGGGATAAGATTGCCATCGTTGAAGCGGTCGAAATCAGACTGGAAAAGCTTATCCTGAATGACGCGATATTTCTCAAACTCCGTTTCAGCGTATTCTTTAGCTTGTTCGGCCGATACATGTCCGGTATCCGTCAGAACGGGACGGTCGGTAAGATCAAGAAACTTATCAATACGCTTAGCCCAGTCCTCCATTGTCATAGGAATATGACGTTTAGCCATGTCTTCCGCCAAGTCAAGGAATGAGTTGACAATTCGTCCCATATCCTCCAGTTCACTCTCTTTGAGATAATTCTTGGCAATGCTGACATCCGGCTTAACAATCTTCCCGTTGGGAGCATTTTCCCATGTTGTGAGACCCATATGCTCCTTTTCAGCATTAGCCCGGTCAATTATCAGTTCAGCGGCAGTATGACCATGAACTGCATAATGCATCTTATTCTGCACCTTCTTGAAAAACAATCGAGTAGTGGACGCTTCCCGGTTATAGTCAATCGCTGTCGCGTAAATATCCGTCAGCTTTTGATAGAAACGCCGCTCGCTTAGACGTATCTCGCGGATTTCAGCCAACAGATGCTCGAAATAGTCCTCGCCTATAAACGAGCCGTTCTCCATTCGCTTCTTGTCAATCACATATCCCCGGATGGCAAACTGCCGCAAAATAAACGTACACCACTGCCTGAACTGCGTGGCCCGGGTACTGTTTACACGATAACCGACCGATATAATGGCATCGAGATTGTAGAACTTTAGCTTCCGGTTCACCTGACGCTCACCCTCGTTTTGAACTACCGAGAAATTCTCGGTAGTTGCCTCCTGAAGCAATTCGCCGGTCTCGTAAATATTTTTCAGATGAAGTCCGATGTTGTCAGAAGAGCAGTCAAACAACTGCGCCATAGCCTTCTGCGTACACCACACAGATTCATTATGGTACACAACCTGCACTCCATCTTCCTTACCCTCAATCTGAAAGATCAGGAACTCCGCCGTGCTATTTCGTATCTCATACTTCTTCGACATAGTAAAGAGTTGTCATAAATTTTATTTATAATATTTCCTCTTCTTTAGTTGCTATTAGATTAAATGAACTTGTATCGGGAATCATCTGATAGACCTTTATTTCAGGATTAACTTTCTTTGCAAGCTTGATTATTTTTCCCTTATCGGTCGTATCAATATTCACACCTAAATATATTGAATCAAAGCATTCCGGTCCAATTTTTATAAATGACCTTACTTCTTTCCAATTAAGTTCGTTTTTATCTTCTTGAAACGGCAATAACGCCATAAACATTGGCGAGGGTTTAAAGATGTATAATCTCATTTCCTGTTCATGTTCCCACGCTTTTGCCTTCGTGAATACTTGATAAGAGAAAAAATCTTCGCGGTCACGATAATAATCCGGTTTGTTAATAATGTCAGAATATTTTACTTCACGTGCTTGCGTATTTACCATCATACCATATCCCACATGAATATATTTTTTGATATATTCCATATTAAGCCCTAAACAGACTCCAGTATGTTTGTTATAATAGCTCCACATCAATAGAGAATCATATACTTTAGATAAACAACAAATCCATAAATCGTTCCTATTGTTTATATATCTATTAGATTCTAAATCTTCAATAACAGCCGCATCCCAAATCTTACATTTTTCAGATGGCACTCTAGAAAAGTCAATCAAACATGGATGACAATCAAACGGATCATTAAATGTAGTCGCGTTAGCATACATCAAGGTGTTATGATATAGCATCATTTTGGCACCGTTAATGTCTAAATATTTATACAACAAGTTATTCATTGGGAATTAAAAATACTCATGAAGCTAAATAATGAACTAATCAGGATGCAAATCATAATTTAGTTATCGTAACTCTTACCTGCTGTAAGATTATGATAGACAAGAATCTCCTTGATAGATAGTTCTAAATCAATCATATCCTTAAGCAATTTTCTCGCTTCTGTCGTACTTTCGAGCCACAATCCATCTTCGCACAGAGTTATTATACTATCGCAAAAAGCCTTAAATAGATCAGAAAGTGTACGAACATTTATTGAATCTATATATCTCTTGCAATCTGAAAGTGTGGCAATAATTGTATCCCCAATATCTTTATAGGAGCACTTTAATTGACTACACATATTTTGCCCGACAGCATCATCAGAATTAACTATCCCAGATAACTTTTCAGTCTGAGAACCTATCATAACCATAGAATAGAGATAACCTTTGACTTGATCAAACCTTTTGATTGGTTCGGGGACAGCTATCTCCACATTAGGGTCCTTTCTCAAATGAAATTCCCAATTATCTGATTCTGCTATTGAGAAAAGGTCTTTGCATGCAATAACATACTTAATCCCTGAAATATTGATAAGAGATCCATCTATATGCTTATAATAGAATTCTATCTCTATATTAGAAAATGTTGACTCTAACAGATATTGTTCAGCAGACATCCATTCAGAGGGTAAAAAGCTAAATCGAAGAAGATCCCGCGCTATTATATCTAGTTCTGACAATTTGCTGAATTCATCGTACTCCAATTTTAATTTAATTCGATTATTATTTGCAGAGAATTGACCACTCAAATGATAGTGAGCTGCTGCAATCTCCAACTTTTTCACACAACGTTTGATCAGAGTTTCAACACCGATATTCATTTTGGAATTTACAACGGCATCCGAAATATTCTGACCATGTTTATTGGAGATATAAGCCCATTGTTCCAATAATTTTACAATTGTTTTCTCTTCCTTATTGCAAAGTCGCTCAAGTTCTTCTATAGGAGAATAAGGATTTCCCAATAAAAGAGTCTGTTTTTTCATATCATTCAACTTTACCAATGAATCGAAAAGGAGATATTTGGTAGGTATAAAGTTACCAGTTTTAACACATAGTAAATTAAATGCTTGATTTAGAAAACTGGATATATTACTACTATACACGTCAAGCGCATTGGAATAACTACGTAAATTTTGGTATCTGTCTTTTATTCCATTTTTTTCTGAGTGGATATTTTCTATTGACAAAGGGTCGTGCATCCCAATAGGTAATTCCAAAGAAGGTAAAGACTTTAAATATTGATCTGCTTTTGAATAAGACAAAATTAAGTCTTTTGTAATTTTTCTTCCTTCTAAGATATTTTTTAGAACATTGGAAAGCAATGATAAACATTTTACATAAGCTCTTCTTAGTTCAATCGATTGATGATAATATGACTGCTTGCTTGTAGATTTTAACTTTTGGACATAGAGATTGCAGACCATGTTCCTCGGAATATACATCAGTCGAACTGGTAGATTTATATTGGATATAGTCTTGACAGTATCGATCATTATCTCCGTAATATCTCCGCATTCAATTGAGCAATTGTAATATTCTTTGTCGGGGAAAGCCATTCTAAAGACTTCACATACCGCTAAAACTTTCTCATTGATGAAACTATACTTCTGTTTATCGTTATGATTAGAATCTCCATAGCCATCCTTAAAATTCGTAGAAATAATAGCCTCTATGCTTTTTGTTGAGACACTCAAATTGTATATTTTATGTAAATCTCTTGCAGAATGAATGAAATCTTCCTCTAATTCTTGCCATACCTCTGGCATTAAGCGGCAACTTTTCAAGCCGAGAAGTAATATTGCTAGTTCATCACTATTAACTCCCATTCTACTAGCAGGTTTAAGACCTGACAATGCTATCTTGTCTCCAAGGTGCCCTAAACTTAATAAATACAATGTCTTACCCAAAAATACAAATTCATCTTTTGATTTAACGGAAATTGAGATTTGGGAATAATGTAACCATTGGGTTAGACTGTCAAATAATCTCTCTTGCCCCCACATATATACTTTAAGATTATTGCATTGCTCTAATAATGATTTGTTCTCCTTAAATATTGTTTCCATAGAGTCTGTAAGGTCTATTCCTGTGAAATTTACAGGGATAAACCATGGGTAGATAGGTCCACAAATACTCCTAAGTTCATCAATTATGGCTTCATTATTTTCAACGTAGTCACAACTGCTTTTCCATAATAAAGCTACGACAATACTATAACAAGTTTTTGCATCGACTGAAGATAGTGATGCAATATTATGAAAAAATATATCCAATTCCATACCGTTTTTAAACAAGTTAATAATATACCGATCAAGGTTATTAATGGTTAGTTTGCCAATCCAGCGACAACCGATGTTAAACAATATGGCTTGACTATCTCTTGTTATAATATCTTTTAATATTTTTGTCCTGATAGGATGTAAATCCTCGAAGTTACCTTCATTGCAGATGAAATATTCGTCAATGAGGTAGTTCAAGTCAGAGGAAACCTCTATAGGATCTAAATCCTCTAATTTGAACAAAGACTCCTCAGGAACACTACTACCTAAATAATTCGGAATTATAATTTGAGAAACAATTTTTCTTTGTGAAGGTGATAACCGATTAAATTGCGATTCCAGCATTGATCGCAATGTTGTATTATGTTTAATTGAATATAAATATTCAAGCAAAGGTACATCCTCTCCAAGCATTTCCCAAATGTCAAAAAAATTGGATAGAGGTGCCGATGGACAGTTGGCAATGAATATGGATTTGGCTTCATCTTCAGAAAGATCCAAATATATATCCCCATATTCTATAATACGGTCCAATATATTGGATGTCGTGTTCCAATCCTCTTCTCTAATTGAAATTAGTATATGAACATTGTTATGCCTAGACAATTCACGTACAATCTCTACCCATGCTCTTTCATCTGGCTTTATATCAAAGTAAATGAGTACTGGAATACGTAATTCTGCTGAAATTTCTTCTAATGTGGCAGTAATATCTGCTATGTTGTGATTAAGTACATTGGTTATTTCAAAAGCAAAAGAATAGTAGTCAAACACATAACGATAGCATAGAGCACTTTTACCTTGTCCTGATGCACCATGTACCACTACCGTTTTAAAAGATTCAAAAGAATGTTCAATTTTTTCTAACCATTTTTCTCTTCTGACATCCAAATTGGCTAAAATATGATTAGGAGATACAGAAATACCTTTACTGAAACCGTCCCTGAGCAATTCAACATTATATTGGGATTCTTCATGGTCTGTAAATAAACGCTTCACACGTATACCCAGTTGATTCGTTGCTACGGATTCTGCGTTTTGAAACTTTCGGAAACTGAGAATTTGATTATGTATATCTGTCAAAGTAAAACTTAACCTTGCTTCTGCTAGGGTATAAATCCATTGCAGCAGGTATTTTATTTCTGAATTTGGGTTGAAAGCAGAATATTGAGATTTAAGTTCACCAATTATGACATCAAGTAAATATTCCTCTGTAATGTTTTCTGAAATAAATGAATTTAGTAAAGCAGAAATCTGGTCTCGATTTACAAGAGGGTCACTCTTAAGATATGATGCTAATTTATTGTTATCCTTTAATTTGTGGCTAACTCCATTAAATGAAACCAAACGTAACTTAACATCAGGATATTTTTGAAGGAACCCGCATCCACGTCCAAAGAAAGATGTTAGTGACGCTTTAGATTTAAGGTCATTATATGCTACGGCATGATTCAGATTTTTAACCTGAACTGCCTCAATCATTTTATCTTCGCAAAAAATATCTAAGTCTTCTATACCTTCTGGAACATAGGTATAATCGTATCTTTTATCGGCAACAACTCTATATAGGGCATATAAAAACTGAGTTCTATACCCTCGTAATGTATCTGAAACAGCCATAAGTCCTTTCTGCTATATCATTTGTTACTCAGTGTAGTCATTTTCAGAACCAGAACTTGACAGATAAGACATCTCGGGTTCCTCTACCGTATTTTCTTCTAATTCAAATTCCCCATATCCATTGGACTTAACCATGACATTCTGGAGCTGGGCGTAGCTCCATATTTGGTTAGACATGCGAGGCACGATGCCCTCGGTACAGTGGCGGTCGAGCGGATGGTATGCACCGATCTTTATACGAAGTGTGGGGTAATTCGGGATTGATTTACCGTCATTTGTTATCTTCGTGCGTGTGCCGAATGATATACGTTCGATGTCATAGTAGCCGTCGATAGTGTTGTCGATGAGAGGCAACAGAAATTTAGCTTCAGATATATCACCTCCGGGCATGTTGAGCATAACATAAGTCGCTCCTTCTGCCTCATGGTTGTAGAACAGTTGATAAAGCTTCGCAATATTCTTTCTACCGTCTTCGCCCGTTTCTCCCTTACGAACAAGGCAAGTCAGGAACTTGCCCATGCCACCGGGACTTTCAATGTCACCTTTGCGATAACGTTCTACATTGAGGCTATCTGAGGGATTTTCACCCAGTTCTACAGGAACGACGTAGAAGTTCTCGCCAAGCGAGGCCAACAAGCGGTCGTTATCTGTTGGAAACTCCTTATCGAGCGCAAGCGAGAAAATATTCTGATTCTCGTATGGTCGGAAAGTCTTGCCGAGGGTTTCTTGAAAGTGCGCTTTGAAGTAGGCCGAGGCATTGACATCAGGGTGTGCTGCCAATGCGTAAAACTCAAATTTTTCTTTGAGCATATCCTGCACGGCACGACGGAACTTGTCACGAACGCTGTGACGCCATGCGGCTTTTGCCCCAGCATTATTTCGAGCGTAAAGCGCAAGTACAAATAGGAAGTTGACATCGTAATGCGAGAGTAGCAGCGTGTCGCGGTCATATAGTCGGTTTTTGAACTGACGGCTGACAGGCGGCTGATTGGGATGCGGCTCGGTATAGTCTTCATACGACAATGTTTTCTTGTCGATAGAAGCAGAAATGAAGAAATTGGGGATTACATTGTAGCCCTCTGTAACTTCATCAAAAAGCTGTATGCGCTCGAACGGGTCAGCCATATTTGGATTGCCATTGAGCCATATATCGAGATTCCACTGGATAACATTACGTGCGTAGGTGCGTTGTTTATAGATGGATTCCTTGCCGACCGAGTTGCCGATTTTATAATATTTGGAGTCGCCGATGTAGTAAATATCATCGTCGGCCTTATCGTTGATTAGTAGTCCGTTGTAAGTATAGAAATGGTCTACGAGCTTGCCGTCGTCCTGTTCTTTCAATCCGCGCGGTATGTTTGTATCACCGATAAGTTCGTCAATCATCGCCTCAAATACGATGTGGAAGGATTTCACAAGCAAATATTCGCTTTGCGATGTATTTACACGGATTTTGTATGTCTTATCGAAGAAGGCATAACATAAATCCCACAGCTTAACGGCGGTATCAGAGAAATACTTATATTTTATTTGACGTAGACGTGTACGCCCGAGGCCGTCGAGGTATCGTTTGAACTTAGCTCCGGTGATGAGCTTGAAGCCGAAGTTAATATTGGAGCGGAAGCCGTATGTGTCCGATATGTATTGCAGAATAGAGAAGAAAATCACAATGAGTTCTTCGTCGAAATTCACCTGACGTTTTTTGTTTACCGGGTTAAGGTACGTCGGACTGCTGTCTTGAACAATGGCGGTAGTTCGGGCGATGGTCTTACCCCAGTTTATCTTGTTAAAGCCGGAGTGCAGGTTCTTAAGTATAAAAGTGAAGAACTGCTGATTTTCCTTGTTGAAACGGATTAGCGACAGGATAACATCAAGAAGTGTGTTGCTTTTTTTCTTGTGTGATCCTTTGCCCTCGTCCTCTATCTGGCGATGGAGTACAATCTCATTCTTTTTGTGCGATTCATTATAGACCACGATTGCCCGGTGAATCCACACGGCAAATTCATAGAGAAACTTTCGGTGTCTCTCGTCAATCTTTGCTTCGTCGAGATGAATAAGGTTTTGAGGCTCATATTCACCGAACACCTTCCCCTGTTCGTCAATAAGAACTTTGGGGAGAATGAAAACTACGTCCTTGACTCTTTCATGAGGATTATAGTAATACCCAACGTAACTGACTGATACGCGCTGCTCAACGTCCTGAAGGGTAAAAAGCCCGTCAAGAACATCCGCGACATCAGCCACATCGTATTGGTATTCCTCAATCAGTAGTTTCATTCTGGCACTTTTTCTATATTTAAGCCAAGGTCAGAACTGTTGACCAGACGCATAAGCTCATTGATGCGGTTTGCATTCCACTGATTTGTGATATAAACCTTCTCTCCATCTCCGGTTGTAACAGACCAAAAACGGTCGCGTTGGTTGGGTAAGTCCGCGATTCGAGCTTCATAATCTGATGCAGAAAGAATGAAATAAGGGAGTTGAGGATTCACCTTTTTCCATTTGTCGATTACTTCGGCGGCAGTAAGCGAGGGGTTAGCTTCAATGTACTTTCGCAGTGAGCGTAGTACGGTCTGACGCTTGTTATTCTTACCCTCACCATTTATGGAGTAGCGAGATAAATCACGCTGACTTTGACTATTTTCGAAAGCTTCTCCTTCTGAAGAATCTTCGTCCTCAATTGAGTTAATGTCAACATCTACAATATCGAGTTTGAAGTTGGCCATTAAGTTGGCAAGCGCGTGTGGTTGGTCTTTATCGAAGAAGTCAGTAAAAATGAATGAGCGATTTTTATCCTTGTTCTTGAAAAGTTCGCTCGACACATCAAAGTCCTTGAACACGTCTGTCCAAAGATAGAACAATACTTTGTTCAAGAATACGTCTTCCGAAATAATACCGGTGGCATTATCAGCCTTGGCAAAGAAATATCCCATCTGCTTGTCCGACGATTCAGTAAGCGTATATATTTCTGGATTGATTTTGCTAAGGAACTGCCCCCATGAATATATGTTGTCTCCAATTTGGAAATTCCAGTCTATTGGCTGTTGCGTTTTCGTATCGATTGGGTGGTACTCAATGGGCATATACTTCCAATTCCAACGACGTTTGAAAGCGGAGTCGATGGGGAAAAGCGACTGATCGCTTGTGTTCATCGTTGCCCAGATATAGAGATTGGGCGGAAGGAGTAGAAGTTTGCCGTCGAGAATGTCTTGACCGAGAGCTTGTGTTTTGCCGTTATCTTTGTGCAAAACAAAAGCACGGATAGTATCTTTCTGGTCGTCAGAAAGAGAAGCAAAACCTTTGCTGTCGCTGCTGAGGAACTGCGTGATGTCTTCATCTGCATGAATGGCATACGACGAGCTACCCGCATTGTTACGGTCTAGCAATTGGAAAAGGTCTCCGAAGATTTGAGCGCAGTTGCCGCGATTGATTTCCTCGATTATGAGGAAATAAGGTGTGTCAAGATTGCTCCATGCTGCCACGTATGCTTTCAGGAAAGCCTGAGGCACATATTTGTAGACAATCTTGCGCTCTGTACCGGGATGTTTTTCTGTCTTTGTGAGATATTCTCCGTAACTGCCCTCCTTTGTCTGATAAGTGGCCGAAATGGGAACGTCCTCCATAGTAGGTTTATATGCACCCACGAATGAAGCATAGTCGCTGTCAGGGTGAAACGTTGTGCGCACAGAATTTTCATCATCGGTCATATCATCAATGGTAAATGATTTGCCTGTGCCAGGTGCACCGTAATATATGACTTGAAGAGGCTGAGCATTTTTAGCTGTTTTAGTCTCCTGTGGTTCATCCATATCTACAACTTGACCCTTAAATTTGTCAAGAAGAACGGTGGCGGGAATTTCAGAGGAATGTACTCCATAGAGATTAAATGAACGACCGTCATTCCCAACATCTTCAAGAATAAAGTAATCCTGCCCCGGAGTCAGGTGAAGTTTCTCTGTCAGGAATTGCTTAAGAACACATATTTTATCCTGATTTGCATATTCTTTGCAATCAACGCCTATTCTGTCGCCTCCTCGTTCATCACCTCGAACCTTAAAAGACGTTTTGATTTTAGTCCCATTCAGGCTCATTTGGCTTTCCGAGAGCGCACGGAAAGTCAGGATGACGGGGATTTCTCCCGTTTCCCATTTATGATGGGACATGAAGACTTTGCCAAGTTCAACTTGCTTGCCATAGTCTTCACCAATGTCATTGCTTCTTACACGTTGTATGTAAATCATTGCTGTATAAATTTGCCCCATTGTTCAGCAATTGCTTGCGCAAAACCCGGGAATGTTTTACTTCTTAGTTTCCGTCTTTCTTCAGTAGATATCCTTGTGTTGAATGAGTCTGAATACCATTTTGGCAAAGAGCGTCCACTCGATAGCACAACTCTTTCACCGGGATCTACAATATTGGTCGCAATAAGTGGAGGCAGATTGTGTAGCCAAAGACAGGTTTTTTTGGAAGCAGAGTCACCAAACCAAAAAGGTTGGACTGTCTGATCAGGTTTACGATAGTTGGAGTTCATAACTCCAACAGGGTTCTCAATAGCCCAATGTTTTATACCCGTTTTTGTAAGACGGAGAAAAAATTCTATGGCTTCTTTCTGTTTTTGTCTGCGGCCTATATGATTGGGGTGCTCACGTCTCTTAGATACAGGGAGGTGAGCATCATCTGGATGGTACATCCATCGTGCGCCGCTGACAGAAAGGTATGTGCACGGCGGATGAGCTATCATTAGATCCCAGTCTTCACCGTTTGGCAAAAAGTATTCATGGCCATTTTCTAGATGCCCACCTTTATTGGCTATGATTTCAAAAACATCTTGATGAAAGTGCCATTCCGGATGTCCTCCGCTGCACTCCAATATATCGCAACTGAATGCATTGAAACCTCTTTCTCGAAAGGCTTTGCATACAGCTTGACTTTCTTCACATGCTATTAAAATGTTCATGATAAAACTTTTGCTATACCATTTGCTATACCCTGTGCAAAAAGAACAGGCACAGCATTGCCAATCATTCTGTAGCACATGGCATTTGAACCAATAAAATCAAAATCCATAGGAAAAGTCATAAGAGTCGCAGCTTCTCTGATAGTGATACTTCTGGCTTGCGAAGCATCAGGATGTATAAACATATGACCGTCTTTACAGAGATGAGCTACCACTGTCTGAGATGGTTTGTCCCACTCCAGACTCTTATATTTTGCGTAAAGTGTATGATGTCCAGTTACATTGAAATAAAAATCAATCTTTTCTTTTTGAGATATATAATTTAGTTTTTCGTTAACCCAACGGCGATAAACCTCTATGTCACGAATACTTAGGTAACGAGCATCATGTTGTTTGTAGTTTGAGTCCGGATTTGCCGTATGTGAAATATTTTTACGACCAATCTTTTTCGGTTGAGACAACGGATACAACGGAGGGAATGCTCCCAGAGCATCTCTTACCGTCATGACTTCTCCTTTTTTTGCGAAACTGTCAATGGATGAGTAAATTTCATCCAGTACCAATATGGAGTCCTGAGGAACGCCAATCAAAATGACTCGCTTACGTTCCTGAGGAACGTGGTAATCAAGAGCATTAAAAATACACTTTCCAAGTTCTTCCGGCTTTCGTATGACATATCCAATTGATGAGAATGCCTCATAAATTCGTTCTGTAACCTTAACGCCTCCAGGATGCGCACTCAACATTCCAGGCACATTTTCAAATACAAAAAGTTTAGGCTTAAATGCATTGACAATTTTTACGAAACTCTCAAAAAGGTAGTTCCGATAATCATTATTCATGCCGTTCTTATCCTGCGCACGACCATGAATTGAATATGCTTGACAAGGTGGGCCTCCAATTATTATATCCACGGGAGAATTTCCAATACGCCCTTTTAGACCGCTTAAGCAGATGTCTGAGTCATTTGTTGAACCATATAAGCCAATAGTATCCTCAGACCAATTACCATTTAATAGTTCATCTGTTTTCTGAATATCAAAATGAATAACATCTTTTTTGGCCTCTAGTTCTGAGTAACCCCACTTCTTGACTAAGCGATTTCTAAGAGATTCGACCATTGGCATCTCCCATTCAACATGAGCCAATGACTTAAATTTGCCAGTAGTAAGGAAGCCCTCGGAAAGGCCTCCGCAACCTGCGAATAAGTCTATGAAAGTAAATTTGGTCATTATTATTCGGGCATTCTTACAAGTTCTTGAATCTGCACATCAAGGAGCTCGGCTATCCTGAGAAGGGTGTCGAGACTTGGTTGAATTGTGTTAGTGCACCATTTGGAGACTGTGGCGGGGTCTTTACCGAGCTGCTCGGCAAGCCATTTGTTGGTCCGCTTCTTCTCCACAAGCATGACTTTGATTCGGTTTATATCTTTGCCCATGATGTTTTGTCCTATTCATTAATGCAAAGTTAATGATTTTTACCGAAAAGTCAGTTATGTCATGCCATAAAATTGAATGGCGCTTTCAATAAATTGCATTTAATGCAATGAAATATTATCTGGGATAGTCAGCTTCCGGTTCTGCCGCCATTGGTACATCGGTCTCTTCAAAGCTATAACCGCTTCCTTCAGACGATGTGATGCTGGTATAAATCTTATTGAGAGCTTCCTCTCGGTTCTCCTTGTTGCGTAGTTCACATTCCCATACACGTATTACTTTCCATCCCAAATCAAGTAATGCCTGCATAGATTCCCTATCACGCTCTATGTTGCGCTCAATCTTCTCTTTCCAGAACTCGACATTGGACTTTGGCAACCGGAAATACTTGCATCCCTCATGCCCATGCCAGAAGCAACCATTCACAAAAATTGCCGTCTTATACTTTGGCAAGACAATATCCGGTGTGCCCGGCAACTTTCTGACCTGAACACGGAACCGCAGCCCCCGAGAGAAAAGATACTTCCGCACAATCATCTCCGGCTTCGTATCCTTCCCCTTGATAGCCGCCATATTCCGGCTTCGCTGTTCAGGTGTCTTCACATCTGCCATAATTTTCACAAAGACAAATAGCCCATCAGTTGGCTGTTGAATGTTAGCTTGAGATTATATTATTTGCTCATTATTTGCTCATTATTTGTCGTCTAATTTTGGCAATTGCACAGAAATATGGATTGACATCTTTACAATCAAGATATTCGCTTTCATTGACATTCCGTATAAGACATATAGAACAATACTCTTTATCTTCGCAATTCTTACATTTAGGAAAATCGTTTAGGGTTAAATTCCTTAATGCTAAGACATCAGATGAGTTCTTCCAAATATCACTAATTGATTGATTATTGGAAAACCCAGGCTCGGATGACCCCTGGGGCCAGGTTGATTTGACCCCTGAA